>Ga0209215_1000008_pt1 | contig 257907 bp, 221 predicted proteins | sample TexAe_OM2H0_M2_FD_187938 | JGI IMG/M metagenome (GOLD analysis project Ga0209215, IMG submission 187938) | Forest soil microbial communities from Davy Crockett National Forest, Groveton, Texas, USA - Texas A ecozone_OM2H0_M2 (SPAdes) (version 2) | ecosystem: Environmental > Terrestrial > Soil... | reverse complement strand
CAGAAGAAACGCAACACTGCCGTGGACACTTGTTTATGCGGGTTGTTAGCTCGCTTCCCAACTCGAATGCACGCTGGGAAAATTTTCTTACTAACGAAGCTACTCACCGCAACCAATCTGCGCTTTTATGATTTTGAAGCTGGTGCGCCGTTGAGTCGATGGTGCTCTGGTCCGTTCGGTTTGTCTTGAGCGTCCCGGAAGTGGTCAACGCTTTCGAGACCGCTAAATTATGTTTGACTTATGGTTGCCAGGGTGATAAATAGGCGGGCATCGAAAGGCTTCACTTGATGGCAGCAGTTCAAAAACTATTCCTCCAAATAACATCCTCCGGCTTTAGTGAGTTTCATTCCGAAGAATGGTATAGGGTGAGGACGCCTACATCATGTATCCCTGCCGTGCAAGGGAAGCATTTTGCGGGTTCTTACTAAACGGGCTTCTTTAAAGACAAGGAGGTCGAACCATGGAAACCCTACCAACACCTGTTGTGAAAACTCCTCCCCTCTCGGAACAGCACCTTTTCCTTGATAAGGTCCTCTGCGATGGGCGGTATTTAGATGATTTTCAAGAGAGACCTCAAGAAGTGGCGTGCTTACTGAGTGTCCCGATCTCTCCCATTGCAGCTCAAGAGATTTCCGTCACGCCCCTCAATCAGCTTTTGCCAAGGCTATATCAGGCCAAATTCGGCATGCAGGCGCCGCCTCAACGTAGGAGTCCCATCGTCATCCTGATAGTTGTTTTGATTTTCATCGGGATCGTGATTGTGACGGTTATACGGAGGGCATCAGCGGGCGCTTTGGTTAGGGATAATTCCCCTTACAAAGATATAAAGCTGTAACTCCGGTTTTGGCCGATTTTGTAATCCGTATTGTAATGCGGGCCTACATTCTTTCTTAGAGGAGATGTTATGGCCTCATCCCGGCCCATCTCTCTACCTATACTCCCGTCGCCAACACTAACGACGCCAGTGCAACCATCAGCGTACTCCGACGCGGATTCTACGCCAAAGGTCTTGCTGATAAGTATGCCTTGGGCTTCCCTCACAGAGCCGTCACTAGGTCTGGCAATTCTCAAAGCTAAGTTATTGGAGAACGGGATTCCTTGCACAGTTCGGCACCAGAATATTTTTTTCCTGGAGTATCTCAAGTCGGAATCTTATGACGTTATCGGCGCACGTTGGGCGTTCAATGATTTCCTATTCACGAAAGTGTTGCAGGAAGAAGTAGCTTCGGAGCAACTTGAAGCGCTCGTAGCCATGGTGCGTAACAACTACCGCCTGATCGATAGCTCGGGAACCGATCAAATTGACCCCGAACCCTTTACCGAGTACGCGCTGAAAATACGAAACGAGGTGGTTCCTAAATTCCTGGCAGACTGTATGCGAGTTGTAGATGCTAGTGATGCCTCAATGATTGGGTTCACCTGTATGTACGACCAGACATTTGCATCTCTTGCTTTAGCTAAACTGATCAAAGAAAAGTATCCAGAGAAGTTAATAGTATTCGGCGGATACGCACTCGAGAGGCCGGTTGGTCCCCAGATTTTTCGTTGTTTTCCTTTCGTTGATGTAATGGCATTTGGCGAATCGGAGCAAAAGATTGCACCCATAGCAGAAGCCTGTCGCGAGCGGGATAAGCTGGAGCACATACCTAACATTCTATTCCGAGACTCCGAAGGTCAGATCCATCAGACTGCTCCCGCTCAAAAACCCATTAATCTGGATGAGAGTCCGATACCGGATTACGATGATTTTTTCAGTGACGTAGCAGAGCTAAAGTCCAATCATCAAGTTGAGATTGAGGTTCAGACCTTGCCTGTCGAAAGCTCGCGAGGATGCTGGTGGGGGCAAATGTTTCACTGTACGTTTTGCGGAATTGACGATGAAACCATGAAGTATCGTTCCAAATCATCAGAACGTGTAAAGGTGATGTTGTCAACGCTCAAAGCGCGTCATGGACCTCGGGTGTTTCGTTTCGCCGACTATATTTTACCAAGGCAATACTATCAAACATTGCTCCCACAGCTAGCGGAACAACCTGACCAGTACTTTCTCCACTGGGAAATGAAAGCTAATGTGAAACGAAAAGATGTCGAAATAATGAGTCGCGCCGGAGTTGTGGCCGTACAACCTGGAATCGAATCGTTTTCAACCTCTGTGCTAAAGAAAATGTGCAAAGGCGTTTCCGGAATTCAGAACGTCTTTACGATTAAGATCCTGATGGAAGGTAACATCAACGTAAATTACAATATCCTCTTCGGGTTTCCGACAGACGCACCGGCCGAGTATCGTGAACTAATCAGCCAGATACCATATCTCTATCATCTTGCTCCGCCCTTTGCTTATATTCCGGTACAGACCACGAGATTTGCGCCGCTGCAGACAGATCCTCAGCGCTTCGGCATAACAAGGCCGATCGTTAGTGAGGCCGCATACGACATGATTTTAGCTCCCGAGTATCGACGCCGGATTGGTTTCGATCTCAATGATTATTGTTATGTGTTTGACACTCCTTACGACTTCAACCCTGATTGTGCGGAGTTGTACAACATTTTGGTCTATCAGGTTGCTCACTGGATTCATTTGCATAGCGCACGAGAACCGCGCTTGTCGTACGAGATGACTGAGTCGGGCATACACTACTTCGATTCTCGTTACGAAGAGAAACCTGTAATGTTGGAACTCAGCTTGAACCACGCGCTGGTTCAAGCGGCAATTTCACAAAGAATTATCACCAGGCGGCAACTTGCGGCAGAACTACAAAGCAAGCTGAAAGCATCTACACTGGCGCAGATTCTGGAAGATTTCGTTCGGGAGCGGCTGATATACCAGGAAGGTGATCAAATTTTGGGTCTGGCGTTTCCGGCAGCCTGTTATGAGAAATGGCAGGAACTGAGAAGCAAACCATTTCTGGAAACTCCAGAACAATCGGGTGTACTTACCAGCAAAGGACTCGAAGCCCACTAGGAAGCAGTTTCGCTTCCCGTTTCAACAGTTCTGATCCGCGTCATCTGCGTTCATCTGTGGCAAAAACCTGCGATTAAGTTCGACGCGACCGAGTTTCCCAAATGTTGTCATTGTCTCCGCACGTCTTTTCTGGTTAAGATTTGTCCACGTGACGTTTTCATAACTCTCTTTGTTCAAGGAGCCAAAGTTTATATGACCTACGTCGTGGCCGAGCCGTGCGTTAACTGTCGCTACACTGATTGTGCGCTTGTTTGTCCGGTAGAGGCTTTTCATCTCGATGATGACATGCTGGTGATTAATCCAGAGACGTGTATCGATTGTGACGCATGTGTACCCGAATGCCCGGTGGAGGCGGTATTTGCTGAAGGTGCTGTGCCCGCCGAGTGGGCCAGCTTTACCCCACTCAATGCGGAACGATCTTTGAGCGGGCTGCCGACCATTACCGCCCGTTTAGATCCACTCTGCGAATAGGCGAGTTGCAATGAAACAGCGTACGAGGTGGCTTCTCGGCGGTTTAGCCATTGGCGCAGGAGCCATCGGCGCTGCTAGTGCTTATTGGAAGAAGAAGAACGTGTTGGCGGAAAAGAAAGTTGGCAATGTATGGGCCAGACCGGGAATGCCGGTTACGTTTCGAGCCGAGCTTATGCCTGGACGAGACCGGCACCAGCGCACGTTTTTAGTTAAAGAATTGCTCTCGAGCGGGCGTGTTTCGCTGCATGAAGTTGATGGTGAGCACGCCGAAAAGGAATTCGAGCCGATTCAGTTTGATCGGCCAGTTGTTTGATCACCACTCGTAAACCCTGCCCGGCTCCATCACCGACAACTTTGGAATATTCAACGCTTTGAGTTGTTCGATTATCTCATCCCGGTAGCTCGGCTTGAGATGGACCGTCATGATATCCATGCCGTTGTGAGTGAGTTTCTTCAATTCCTGGCCCAATGAGGCCGGAGTAAAGTGCCGCGAGACGTGGGCCAGCTTGGCCATTCGATTCGGAAACGACGCCTCGATCAGCAAGGCATCAAGCCCCTTCATCTGATTTACCAGCTTCCAGAACTCTTCAGTCTCCGCCGTATCCGAACTGAAAGCCACGCTCTTTTGTCCGTCTGAAACCACCAGGCCCACAGTCGGCACAATATGATTCACGGGCACGGCCACCACCGTCAGATGGGCCACTGAAAACGGTTTGCCAATCGGAATCGGAATGTATTCCATCACTGGACCATAATCGTTCTTCAGATCCGAAAAGCGCGGGTAGACATTCCAGTTGAAAACGTCGCGCTCGAGCAGCCCGATAACTTCCTCGGTTGCGTAAACCCGCATCGGCTGCTGCAAACTGGGGTAAAGATCGTCAATGAAGATCGGCAGACTGGCGATGTGGTCCATGTGAGGATGCGTGACAATTATGTCTTTGACTTTGAACCGGCGGTCATTTGACAAGGCAAGCGCGATACTGCCGGCGTCAACTGCCACGCAGTCGTCGATTAGAAAACAAGTCAGGCGTTGCTCCAGGGTTGCCATTCCCTGGGCATCAAAGCTGCTGGGTAGAAGTTGGATTCTCACGAGCTTTCAGCTCTGCTGAAATGCCTTGCGCAACCGGCGCCAAGTATAAGACAGAAATAGGATAGGCAGCGAGTGTTATGACGGGAGGAACACGCTAGCGGCCCCGAAGTTCATTCAAAAGCTCCTGCAAGGCATGTAAGTAGGCGGCCTCGACCTCCAGGACATCATGATTCGCAGAATACACCCCTCTCGCAACGCGACACCGGTGAAAAGCCAGTTCACTTGCCAATTGATTAAAACGCATACGGGCGCGCCAACCTTTTACACCCGCCTGTGAGAAGGCGTTGAACGACGATCCCATCCTTCCCAGAATCGAACCCAGTTGTTTGTACTCGTCGTGAGTGAAAAAACCGCGTTCGAGATCCACGACAAGAAACTCGCGCACTACCTGGCCTTCACGTCGCAACGCCAGCGAGATCACAACCAGCATGATTAGAAAGGCCGGAACCATAACCAGAATGTACGTGAGCACGAAAAGTCCGCCGCCACCTAAAACTGCCGAACCGTTCCAAATACTGTGCATGAAGATGGCCATCAGGAGTCCGACTATTGGTATGAATATCTTGACGACAGTATTTGTCGATTGCCGGGCGAGTCCTAATCCAATTCCCGTCAAACTCGTGAACAACGGATGAGAGAAAGGTGCGAAGAATCCGCGAATGATGAAGATCAACGTTAACGATCCGCCGCCACCGAGTGCGGCCCTACCGTAGTAAAGAATATTCTCCGTCATCGCGAAGCCGAGTGCAGACATTGAGGCGTACACGATGCCATCGACGACTCCATCGAATTCATCTTTTTTCCAGAAGAAGAAAATGAAAAGAATTAATGCTTTGCCGGTTTCTTCAACGAAGGGAGCTGAGATTACTGCCGAGAATGCTTCGCCGGCTTCTTTACCGGCGAGCATTCCCACGGTTAGTCCGGTGCCCGTGTTGAGAAGGAACGCGAAGAACGTTGCGATCAGTGCTCCCCAAAAGAAAGCTGTGGCCAGCATCCAAAGCGGTTCCGCTTCGTAACGATCGATCCACAAAACGAGCACGATGTAGAGCGGGACGGGAATAGTCGCTGTGACTAAACCAAGCAACAGCGCTACTGGCCCAGTCTCAATCCCAATCAACAACAGGACCAGCAATCCTAAAAGCAGTGCGATCAGGCCGGCGACGATAGCCAGCACAAGCCGGATCGCGCTGATTTGCGGCGATGTACGAATCACGATTGTTGGCGCTGGGTAGCTCATTGAGTCGCGCAGTATATCAGGAGCAGGCGATCACCTGCTCCTAATTACTGTGCCGCATTCCAGATTCTACCGTGCACAGGTTTGAGCGCGGCCACCGTCGATCGAATAGGTGGCGCCGGTGATCCACGAAGCTTGTTCCGATGCGAGATACAAAACCAACGATGCGATTTCTTCAGGTCGCCCAGTGCGACCAAGAGGATGTGTGGTCTTCGAATGCTCAAGAAACTTAGCATAAGCTTCCTCATTCATACCGCCACGTTTGTGAATCTCGGTCACCACGACGCCCGGATTAACGGCATTGACCCTGACGCCTTTCGCCGCTAACTCAAGCGATGCGCATCGCGTTAACTGGTCCAGTGCGGCTTTTGAAACGCAATAGGCAAGCACCCCGGGAAAGGCGCGGAGTCCGGTAACGCTGGAAACGTTAACGATGTTTCCGCGCCGCTCAATCAAACTTGGCAAAGCTTTTTGCATCAACTGAAATGGAGCACGAACGTTGACGTTCATCATGTCGTCCCATGCTTCCAGTGAAGTGTTTTCAATTGTGCCGTTGCTGATGTGCCCGGCTGCGTTAACAAGAACATCGATGCCGCCAAAAACTCCAATCGCGTGTTGAACGGCCCGCTCTGCTTCCTCTTCACGGGAAAGATCTGCCGCGATGGTTATCGCTTGCGAACCTATCTCGCGGATTTTCTTTTCGACATTTGCGAGTGCGTCAACCTTGCGGCCGACACAAACAACATTTGCTCCCGCCGCTGCGAAAGCGATTGCACAGGCTTGTCCGATCCCTGAAGTGGCTCCCGTCACGAAAGCCACCTTACCGGTAAATTGTTTTTCGTTCATTTGTCTCTTCCTGGCTAAAGAAGGTCGTATATTGACAGCGCAATCCGAAAAAGCCGACTATTATTACCCTGATAGCGTTGTGAGGTCATCCCCCGGAATAATGCGGCCCTGAGGTTAGTAGTTGGGAAACAACTCGGCGGATCAGTTCTTCCCTAAAAACCCGCGATCTCATTCGCGTGCGTCTGCTGCCACCAATAGTCGTGCAGCTCGCAGTCGCATGCCTTCGAGTGCCGGTTACCTGATCTCTGCGATCGTGGTTTCGGTGGGATTATTTTTTGCCCTCTGGTGGATTTTGGTCAGTGGTGGCGACGAAGCTCCCTGGCTACCTGCGGGACTGGCCGCGAGTGTAGTGCTATTAGTTGCGCTGTCGGCGAGAGAAGTCGTAATGCGGCGAGCCTGGACTCGGTATCTCCTGGAGAACGGCATTCGTGAAGGCTCTTCCAGTCGTTCTCGTGACGGGAGTCGCAGCCAGAAGAAGGGAATGTCAGCCTCGCTGCACGCAGCCGCACTGCGCGCAATTCAAAAACAGTCAACGGCTGCCGATCGTCCTGGTTCAACTCCCGAGATGCATCTCGACGTGGCCCAACTCTGCCACGACTACCTGGCGAGCACTGATGAGACAATGAGATCGGGAGGTTCCAGCAGTGAGAAGGGAATTGCACTGAGAGCCGGTCAGGAACGTGTCCGTGCACTGCACCGGCATCATTTTTTGACGTGGGCCAGAGCCCAATCCCAGTTGTTAACTCACGATGCCCAGCAACGCGCGCGTACCTTCGATAAGATCGAGATGGCCACGCGGGCGATCGATTGCATCGACTCGGCGTTGAGAATCTATCCGGATGAAACAGAACTCAATGAATCGAGAGTGGCGATTGGAGAGTTTATTGCCTCAGTGAAAGTGGCCCATTGGGTTGAGCTCGCGGAGCGATCTGCTTTCAAAGGACACTTCCGGCGCGCTATCGATCGTTACCGGGATGCGCTCTTTTATCTCAATCAGGATGTGGTCAAAGAGGAAGTACGTCTGGCCGGAACCGAGAAAATCGAACGTGAAATTGAGAAGTTGAAATCAAGACTACGCGCCAATAGTAGTCCGCAGCAGCGAAGGCCTGAAGAAGCTGATCCCAATCAAAACTAATGTTTGGTCAAAAGTGTCCAAAATGTGGTAGTTCGCAGATTCGCAGAGGATACAAAAGAACGCCTTTGCCGATGCGTCTGGTTGGCATCTATCACCTTTTGTGCGATCATTGCAACTTACTTTTTACTGGTTTTGTTGTACCGGGAACCTTGCGGCGTCGCAGAAAGCCGCAGCGTCATAACTTTATGGACCGGCCGGGTAAATAGCCGACTCGTCCTCTCGACAAAACTGAGTTGCTATGAATATTCGTCGACTATTTTGCTTATCAATCGCGGTAGCCTTCTGCCTGCTTAGCGCTCAAGCGCAGCAGCCTCGGCCAACTGCGCCCAAAGCAGAACCGGCCAACACGGATGTGCAACCTCAGCCATATCTACTTGGCCCAGGTGACGTGGTCGAAGTCACGGTTGATCAGATGACAAGCCCCACTAGAAGAGTGCAGGTCGATGCCGATGGTTATGTGAGCTCTCTTCCATTCATCGAACCGGTGAAGGCAAAGTGTCGCACAGAACGCCAGCTGCAACAGGATCTCGCGACTGCCTACAAGCAGTTGATCAAAGAGCCGTACGTCAGCGTCATGGTATTGGAACGTAACAGCCGGCCACCAGCCTCTATTTCCGGCGCCGTGCGACAGTCTGCAAAGGTCCCTGTGCTTCGCAGATTCAAGTTGAATGAGTTGATCGCCGCATCGGGAGGTTTTACAGAGAGAGCCGCCGGCACCATTCAAATACTCCACACCGAGCCGGTGATGTGTCCCGACGTGGGTCAAGAGGTCGAAGGCTTGCCCATCAACGGAACAGCAATTCCACTAGAGATCGTCAAAATCGCGGATCTGCTCAAGGGCACTACGAACCCGTTTATTAGACCAGGTGATCTAATCCTCGTGACTGAGGCTGAGCCGGTCTACGTTACTGGTAGTGTCGTGTCGCCCGGCAGCATCGCTATACGAGAAGATCTGACTTTAAGTCGGGCATTGGGAATGGTTGGTGGTGCGCGAAAAGAAGCGAAGCTCTCGGAGGTCAAGATTTACCGGCAGATTCCAGGCTCGATAAACCAGGAGATCTTGAAAGTTGATTTTGCGGCAATCAAGAAGAATCAAAAACCTGACGTTCTTCTGAAGCCTTATGACGTGATTGATGTTTCAGAGGAAGGTTTTACCGGGCCGGGTGTGGTAAAAGCGCTTGCTGGTATATTACTTGGCGGATTGCGCCCGGCGGTGCCAATACCCTAAAGCGTTAAATACTTTGAGTAACCCCTTGGAATTTAGGCTAAAGCTATTGAGGTGTTGAGAATGAGAATTAAGCGGTCTTTGCTTTTAGTGATCGGGTTAATCTTGATGGTTGCAGGTTCTGTTCCCGCACAGGAGTCGCAAGCTCCGGTGCCGCCTGCGCCACAGAACCCGGGCATGGATATCCAGGGAATCAAGTCTTACTTGCTTGGCCCAGGCGACGTGCTCGATATCCGCGTGTTTGGACAACCGGATTTGAGTAGCACAGTTCAGGTTGATAGTGACGGCAATCTCAGTTCGCTGCCGTTTTTGGAGACGCCGATCAAGGCCAAATGTCGCTCTGACAAAGATGTCCAGAAAGACATTGCTGCCGCTTACGCCAAGTTCATCAACAATCCACAGGTGAGCGTACGCATCTCGGAACGAAATAGCCGGCAACCTGCGACAGTCTTCGGGGCAGTGCGCCAGCCGACGCGCGTCGAGATGAAAAGAAAAGTGCGCTTGAATGAATTGATGGCTGTTTCCGGAGGCTTTACTGAACGAGCCGCGGGCACGATTCAAATTCTGCACACCGAACCATTGATGTGTCCCGAGGCTGGCGAAGAGGCCGACGCGGCGCCAATCGACGGCACCCAAATTCCGCTTTCGATCGTCAAAATTTTGGATCTCCGTATGGGCAAGAAAGAAGCCAATCCGGTTATTCGCCCGGGCGACTACGTGTTGGTGACAGAAGCCGAGCCTGTTTACATTACGGGCGCAGTGATGTCGCCGGGCGGTATTTATCTTCGCGATCAATTAATGCTGAGCCGCGCGTTAGCTATGGTAGGAGGCGCACGGAAAGAAGCGAAACTGAACGACGTGAGAGTGTACCGTCAGATTCCAGGCTCCGCGAATCAGGAAGTCATTCACGTCGACGTAGGCGCCATCAAGAAAAATCAAAAGCCCGACTTTTTGCTGCAGGCGTACGACGTTATCGAAGTGAGCGAGTCAGGCATGTTTTCCTCGAGTCGTATTGGGGCAACGCTCGTTGGCGCCCTGACCGGAGGCATTTCGAGTGCAGTTTCAACCACCGGAACCTACTTACCCAGCCGAATAATTTATTGAGAGAGAGTTGAAGAATGAATCGAAGAACATTGGCCGGTGATCGCCGGCGGCGGAAAATGGTCACCGCGCTTTGGTCGTTAGGAATCGCGGCTCTTGTAATCACGTTGATTTATCTGGAGCGCACAGAGGTTCTCTACATACTTTCGACGGTGAGTGTCGCCGTATTGCTGTTGATTGTGGCGTTTTCTGATCTGGCCCACGGCGATGCAAAAGGACCGGAGGTGGCCCAGGCGGCCGATGCAGCAGGTGTTGCAAATCGGGAACGATAAAAGCTAAAGCTCAATTGAGAGTAGTGACCCAAAACTCCTCATTACTCTCAATTGAAGCTCCTTATATAGTCAATAAATTTTCCTGCACCGAGCCTCATTGCAACGTCTGTTGCGAGTGACTATAAAAACAAATAACCAGGTTGAAACTTTAGTCGGCTTATTGCATAATCCGCATGCGTTCACCTCCCCGGTGGACGAAGTGGTCGCGTGGGGTGAGGACACGTGGCCTTAGGGTGGGGGCTGTGGGAGGCCCCCGCCCGCTTTTTTGTCAGGCCTGCATTGTTCAGTGATAGCTAACGATGCCTTTTGACTGACATCGCGATGGGATGGCTTCAGAGATCACAAAGCAAGTTTCAGCTCTTGATTACGCATGCGAGCCGGATCAAAGACCCGTTGTACATGTTGGCGGTTGAATCTGTCGCTGAATTCTTTGTGTGTTGCTTCCGACTGACGCGGGGAGTAACATCAGGGGCGTTGAAAACTTAATGTCTGCCGAAGTTGTCTGGGCCAAGTGGCTCAGCAACACGGGGGAACCAATGTTTCGCAGCGCGAAACGCCGGGGCTAATCGTGAGCGTCGTTGCCACGACGAACACTTCCAGTTCGAGTCCGACAGCTAACCTCGTAGGCCAAGGGAAGGGCAGAAATGCTCAATAGGTTAACTCGAAGATCCGCTGGACGCCGTTTCAAACTCTGGTTATTCAAAGGGTCCGCTCAAAAAGACACCGAAACCGTCAGCCCTCACAGGCAACATCCATGGTGGCAAGTAATGTGTTTGACCGGCGTCGATTACTTTTCGACGCTGGGATATCAACCTGGAATCGCATTCCTGGCGGCGCAGGCGCTTTCGCCAATTGCCACATTCATCCTGGTGCTGCTCACACTCCTGGGCGCGCTGCCAATCTACAACCGCGTTGCTGAAGAAAGCCCGCACGGTGAGGGCTCGATCTCGATGTTGGAACACCAGCTTTCACGCTGGAAGGGAAAGCTCTTCGTTCTGGTGCTGCTGGGATTCGTCGCTACTGATTTCATTATCACGATCACGCTCTCTGCCGCAGACGCTACCGCACACGTCATTGAAAATCCGTTCACGCCAGAGATTTTCAAACATCAAATCGGCGTAACCCTGGCACTTATTGCGGTGTTGGGAGTAATTTTTTTGCGAGGTTTCAAAGAAGCAATCGGAATTGCGGTAGCATTGGTCGCCGTCTATCTCCTGCTGAACACAGTTGTCATTGGTTTCGGTTTATTTCAGCTGGCCACTCACCCTCATCACTTTCCGGAATGGAAGCAGGCACTCTTTAAACATCCGCACGTTCACGGAAATGCCTGGTTGATAATCGGCATCTCTTTGATGTTGTTTCCCAAACTGGCACTAGGCCTCTCGGGATTTGAGACAGGCGTCGCCGTAATGCCACTAGTGAAGGGTGACGACGATCTGAGTGATGACGACTGGGCCAGTATTCAGTCCACTCGCACTGGACACGAAGCAGGCAGAGCTCATCAATTGCTGCGTGGGCGCATTCGAAACGCCAAGAAGTTGCTCCGCACTGCTGCTGTAATCATGAGCGTGTTACTCATCGGCAGCAGCTTTGTGACTTCAATCTTAATTCCAGCCGAAAAGTTTGCCGAGGGTGGCGAAGCCAATGGACGCGCTATCGCTTATCTCGCTCATCAGTTCTTCGGCGATATCTTCGGTACCGTCTACGACCTCAGCACGATCATGATCTTATGGTTCGCGGGGGCGTCGGCGATGGCTGGTTTGTTGAGTATCGTGCCTCGTTATCTGCCTCGTTACGGAATGGCCCCCGAATGGGCCAGAGCGGCACGTCCTCTCGTGATCGTTATCATTGTGATCGCTTTTGCCGTCACACTCATTTTCAAAGCCGACGTGGACCAGCAGGGTGGTGCTTATGCGACCGGTGTGCTGGTATTGATGACCTCAGCTGCCATCGCGGTGACGCTTGCGGCACGGCGGGCACAGCGAAACTGGTATCTCTATTTACTCATCGCTCTGATCTTCATTTACACGACGATACAGAACATTCACGAACGGCCGGAGGGCATTAAGATCGCATCATTCTTTATTCTGACGATTATTCTCGCGTCGCTTTTCTCGCGTGTATATCGTTCTACTGAACTGCGAGTGGAACGCATCGAGTTGGATGATCAGGCACGGCAGTTTATTAAGGATGCTGCAAAGGGAACGATTCGCATCATTACAAACCGGCGAGACAAAGGTGACGCTGATGAGTACGCAAGCAAAGAACATGAGAAGCGTACGAGCAATCACATTCCCACCGGAGAGCCAATTCTGTTCTTCGAAGTAACTCCAGGTGATGCTTCTGAATTTTCCGGCACTCTGAGTATTCGCGGTGAAACTGTCGATAGTTACCGGATACTGCGAACGGAGTCTCCTGCGGTTCCGAATGCAATAGCAGCGTTTCTACTCTACCTGCGAGATGAGATGGGTAAACTCCCGCACGTCTATTTTGGTTGGAGTGAGGGAAATCCGATTTCTTATCTTTTGAAATACATTGCATTCGGTGAGGGTGACACTGCACCGGTCACTCATGAGGTTTTACGCAAGGCAGAGAAGGATTCCAATCGACGTCCGATCGTGCATGTTGGCGGGTGAATGATCGAGCTACGGTCTGTACTGCATCACCGCTAATGACTGCTTGAAAATCGGAAGAGACGGTTGTTATCTATACGACTTCTACGTCTGAGGTTTTTCCCGCCAGGAAACACGAGCGACAATAGACGGGACGTCCCTGTGATGGATAAAAGGGAACGGTGGTCTGCTGTCCGCACTGTGCACACTGCACTGAGACCTCGATACGCTGTCGCACTCCCGACGACTGCGCAGCTGCAATCGCAGCTAAGCGTTCGTTCTTAGCCTGCTTGCAGGGTTTACATCTCTTGGGTTCGTTTTTTAACCCTTTGTCGTGGAAGAATACTTGCTCGCCTGCAGTCCAAATAAAGTTCTCGTTGCAGTCAACGCACTTGATAGCCCGGTCTTGAAACTCGCTTTCCTGCGTCCTCTCCATTACCTGAACGGCTTCCGTTTGTGCCATGATCTACTCCCCTCGGGTCCGTTAACCTTAGAACACCATGATGCCGGCGGGCGACAAAAGAAAAATGTTTTCGAAACGAGTACGCTCTTCGGTTGTTACCAATGAGGGTAAAGGTTCCAGCCTGTAAGGGCTGCGATTAGGACAACTGGTATATATCTATGTCGAAAATGTGTCAAGGTAAATCCTGCACAAAACACATCAAGCTTGACAGGTTTCTTGCGGGATGTCAGCATCCGGCACCCTAAAACATGAGACGAATACTGATCATCGGGTCCGGCGGACGCGAGCACGCGATTGTGTGGACCATCAAACAGACATCATCAGAGCCGGTTGAGATCTTTTGCGCGCCTGGTAACGCCGGCATACAGCAGCTTGCGCGTAACGTCAATATTTCGGTAAACGATCAGTCAGCGCTGGCTGAATTGGTTGAAGCGGAAAAGATTGATCTCACGTTTGTTGGTCCTGAAGCACCACTCGTCGCTGGAATTGTCGATTTGTTCACAGAACGCGGCCTGCGAATCGTCGGACCCAATGCAGCGGCCGCACAACTGGAGGGAAGTAAGATCTTTGCAAAGGACTTCATGTCGCGACATGAAATACCAACGGCGACATATCGCGTCGCTGAAGCGCCCCAACAAGCAATTGAGTGTCTAAGAAGTGGAGAGTTTGGGTCTGCAGATAATCCCGTCGTGATAAAGGCTGACGGCTTAGCGGCGGGAAAGGGAGTTGTAGTTGCCGCCAATCGTGTTGAAGCAGAGCAGGCAATCGAGGACCTGATGGTCCGTCACGCAGCAGGACGCGACGCCGCAGCGCGTGTGGTGATTGAGCAGGCTTTGACGGGAACGGAGGCCTCGCTGCTGGTTTTTGCTGATGGACGCGATTACGTGTTGATGCCTGCCGCCCGCGACCATAAGCGGATTGGTGAGAATGATACCGGTCCAAACACAGGTGGAATGGGAACTATTACTGATGGCGCTGTCCTGGAGAAAAGTATTCAGGCTCGAGTCCTGCGTGAAATTGTAGAACCTACGCTCGCCGGGGCGCGTGAAGAGGGTTTTGCTTTCAAAGGAGTACTGTTCCTGGGGTTGATGCTGACTTCGGACGGACCAAAGCTGCTTGAGTACAACGTGCGTTTTGGCGACCCGGAAACACAGGCGATCCTCGTTCGTTTGAAAACGGACTTACTCTCCATATTTGAGTCGATGGATAGAGGGACACTTGCGAGTCTGGACGTAAGTTGGTCTGAAGGGTCGTCAGCGTGTGTGGTCGCGGCAAACAAGGGCTATCCGGGAAATCATGAAAAAGGCGCTGTTATCGAAGGTTTGGAACAGGTAAGGGAGGTCCAGGTGTTTCATGCAGGTACAGCAAGAAACGCAGACGGACACTTTATTGCCACAGGTGGCCGGGTTTTGGGTGTTACAGCTGGCGCCGAGAACCTAAATAGAGCGCTGAGTCTGTGTTATGCCGCACTTGGAAAAATCCAGTGGCACGGCATGCAATTCCGCCGTGATATCGGTAGGACATAAGGTCCGGACGGGAAAACGCCTTCGGCGTAGTTTGAGTATGTTTGAAAGGCACCCTAACAGCGCGTTCTGGAAGGCTTTTAACAGTGCTGTTATACTCAAAGCCCAGTTTTTGCCGGACTTGAAACTGCCTGAGCGTATGTGTCGTACATCAAATCGTCGCGCACGGGCTGTAAGGCGATATTAAGAAGCTGGAATCGTGAGTTTTAGGATTTCAAACTTCGCTGTCGGAGGATGAGCGAAATGGGAGTTTGGACAAGAATGAAGCGCTCAATGCGCGCCCTCTTTGGCGGGATAATCGAAAAGACTGAAGACCCGGAACTCATTCTTCAGCAGACCATCCGCGACATGCGCGACCGCGTGCCGGAGTTGAATAATTCGGTGGCGCAGGTGATGGCTACCGAGAAGTTGCTCGCTAAAAATAAAGAGCGACTGGAGACTCAGGTGGTCGATCTCGATTCCAAAATTCGTGCTTCAGTAAAGATGGGTCGCGACGACATCGCCACGGCTTACATCGGCCAGTTGCAGCAGGCGCAACTCGACCTGCAGAAAACTACGCAGCAACTGGATCACGCGACCGCGGCATCGAAACAGGCACTTAAAGCGCGTGATAATTACGTGCTTCAGATGCAGCGCCGTACTGGCGAGGCGATGCAGTTGATAAACCAGTCGAAGCAGGCAAAACTTCAGGAACAGCTTGCGCAGACTATGGAGTCGTTCCAGCTTGGCGACGACGCATCGACATTCAACGAGATGCGCGACAAGATCGACAGGCGCGCGGCTGCTGCTGAAGCCAAGATGCAACTGGGTTCTGCCAACGTCGACACGCAGATGCAGGACATCGAGCGTGAAGCCCTCGACATGCAGTTGCAGGATAAACTTCTCGCATACAAACGCGACATGGGACTGTTAGGTGCAGGGGCAGGATCATCGGCGCCGCAGGCTCTTCCGGCCGAAGGTGAAACTGGTGGGCAGAACGGCACCGGCGGAAGTCGCGTCAATTGATAATTCATTCTAAATAATCGGCCATACTTGTCCTTATGGAATTACCTAAGATCGATCTGAAGTATCTGAAAGAAGCGTTCAAGGAGCCCATAAACTTTTGGGGTATGGCCGGGTTTGCAGTGGCGGCTGCGTATGTGCAGGATGTCACGCCGCTTGTCGCTGCATTGGCGACGGAAACACTTTATTTAGCTACCGTGCCTGCAACTTCTGTTTATCGTCGCCTGGTTGATCGGAGAGAGAAGCAGCGCTTGCTAAAGTTGCGCGAGCAGCAACGTGAAGCTCAGATCAAATTGTTTGACCCGCGCGAGCGCGAAGCAGTTGAGTACTTGCGTTGGATGAAGAATCAGATTTACTCCAATTATAAAAAGTTCACCGGCACCAAACAGATCCCTCACAACATTCAGAGCCTCGATCAACGTTGGGAAGACTTCGTTGATTTGCTCGACGTCTATCGTCGTCGCAAACATCATCTGCGATCGATCAATCGACAGGCAGTGCAGAATCAGTTGGTCCAGGCGGAGCGTTCTGTAGAAGCTTCTAAAGATGATCGCGAGCGAAGAATTCAACGGGCGAACGTAGAAATCCTGAAACGACGCGTGGCTGCTTTCAATGACATTGAGCGTTCAGTGAAGCTCGTTGAGGGCCAGCTTCAGTCAATCGAAAACTTCTTTGGTCTCGTCAACGATCAGGTTGTTACCCTACCCACTCCGGAACGTGTCTCCGCTCTGGATTTCGAGCAGCTCAGCGACTCTATCGCCATGACCAAGCAGATGCTCGAAGAGACGTCCGACACCTTTGCCGCTTTGGACAGCCACAACCGCGATATCGGCAATTACGAGCTTTTACTATCCAATACGGGAACTGGAAAGTAATTCGTAGAAAATCCGCACGATCTGCGGCTTAGCACACTGGATAGCGCCTAAAACAAAGAGCACCACAATATACTGTTGACACCGAGTTTTTAAAGGAGTATATTCCGCTGCGCTTATGACGAAGCAGTAAACTGGAGCAGCGGCCGCCCCCCGGAGCGCATTCCAGCCAGGTTTTGGGCGCTTCGAAAGAGCCAACCAGAGCAAAAGCAACACACTCTAAGTTAAATGCCTGCGTAGCCATACGCTTGGCAGAACTGTTTTTGAAAACTCGATTTTGACCTTCGGGCTCCCCGTTAGAAAGGCAGAGATTGATGAGCGCAGCTATCGGCAAAAAAGTCGGACAAAACAGTGTCGTTTCCCCCGCCGTTTCACCCCGTCGAAGATCGCAGCCGCTTGGGATCAATGCCAGAAAAGTAGTTAGCAAGCGTTATTCACTGAAGGATTTGAAGGGCCAGCCGTTTGAGGAGTGGGTTGACATCGTAAAGCGTGTGGTCGGCCATGTTTCCAAGGCCGAAACCGGCGAAAAGCGCGACAAGTTTTTTGCCGCGATGAGCGAGGTGATGCTCGCGCGTGAGTTCATCCCCAACACCCCTTGCCTTGTTAATGCCGGCAAAGCCAACGGACAGCTCGCGGCCTGTTTTGTGCTCGAGGTTCCGGATTCCCTTACTGGAATCATGGAACACGCAAAAGCCGCAGCGACGATTCACCAGACCGGTGGCGGCACGGGAATGACGTATGAGTTTCTCCGTCCGCACGGAGCAATGGTGAGCTCGGCAACCGGTGTTGCCTCTGGTCCAGTGTCGTTCATGAATATCGTCAACCAGGTGACTGATGTTGTAAAGCAAGGTGGTGTGCGGCGCGGCGCGAATATGGGAATGATGCGCGTTACGCATCCTGACATCCTGCGCTTCATTCACGCCAAAAACGATCAGCATTCACTGACGAACTTCAACATTTCAGTGAACGTAACTGACGGATTTTTGAAAGCAGTTGATAACAATGAGTGGTTCCAATCGGAGTTTAATGGTCAGCCGTGGAACGAGTCGATTTACGATCCTGTCCGCGATGGTGATTATGTTGTTTACCGTAGAGCGGATGGCTCGACGGTGACATTCTGCGATCGGCAGGCATTCCTGGCGGCCGATCTTTCCAACTGCACTGTGGAAGAAGCGCCGCGAGCGGGAATGATCTTTGCTCCCGATATTTGGAATCGAATAGTTGCCAGTGCGCACAAGTATGCCGAGCCGGGTATCGCCTTCATCGACGAAGTGAATCGTCACAATCACATGATGAAGTCGATGGGACCGATCTACTCGTGCAATCCGTGTGGCGAACAGTTTCTACACTTCTCAAACTCGTGCAATCTCGGTTCGATCGATCTCGCTAAGTTTTACGATCCACAAAAGCGAATTGACTGGGATCGTCTGCGCGACGTGACGCAACTCTGCACACGTTTTCTCGATAATGTGATCGACACCTGTGCCTGGCCGTTGCCCGAGATTAATGACGTGGTCCATCGCACCAGACCTGTGGGCCTTGGCATCATGGGATTTGCCGATCTCTGTTTGAACCTGAACGTCACCTATGGCTCGGCGGCCTCGATTGATCTCATGGACGAGGTGATGGGTTTTGTGCGACGCGAGTCTTGGATGGAGAGCAATCGTCTCGGCGCGGAGAAGGGTGCGTTTCCTGAGTTTGAACCAAACCGTGAAGCCTACACTGACTTTCTCTACAACCAGATCGGGATTCCGAAGGACATTCCGCTTACGCCACGCAACTATGAAGTAACGACGATCGCCCCGACAGGAACGATCTCCCTCGTGGCGGAAACGTCTTCCGGTATTGAGCCAAACTTCTCGTGGGCCTACGTTCGTAAAGATACGCTCGGTACGCGCACTTACGTGCACACGCTCGCAGCAAACGCGCTGGGGATTGATGTCGACCAGCATGATCAGGAATCGATAGATGCGGCCGCAGCATACGTCGTGGAACACGAGCACGAGCTGCCGTCACATTTTATCTCGGCGATGAACATAAGCGCTGAGCAGCACGTTCATGTGCTCGCGGCTGCTCAGCGCAACGTCGACAACAGTGTGTCGAAGACCTGCAATGGCGCGGTCAACGACACAGTGGAGTCAGTCGACGCGCTTTATCGCCTCGGACGCCAACTTGGTTGTAAGGCTGTCAGTTACTATCGTGATGGCTCACGCGCCAATCAGGTGCTCACGTCGATGAAGGCAGAGGATCCGAAAGGTGAAGTTGCGTGTAATCCGGAAGCGGTGGTCGAGCCGTTGGATGAAGGCGTGAGCGCTGCAGAAGCAACGGCGGCTGATGATGCTTCTGCGCGCCAGGAAGCGATCGCGCGCGAACATTCCGAGTCGATCAAGGTTCCGGCTGTGACCGCGATCAGAATTGAACGTCCACGTGAGTTGCGTGGCGCGACTTGGCAGATCCCCTTCGACGGCCAGAATCTATATGTCACGGTCAACCATGACGGCAAGATGATTCAGGAAGTATTCGCTACTGGTCCAATCAGCGGCGGTGTGGGTCTGCTGGCGTCGAAGATGCTGCGTGGTGGATTCGATGCAGCAGAAGTTGCGTACAGCTTGAACAAAGTCACGGGCACGCACGCGGTGTGGTTCAACGAGCGATTGCTTACGTCACCAGAGCAGGCGGTTGCCGAATGCATCATGATCACCGTTCGACGCGTCCAGGATTTGCCGGATTCTGCCCGAGCAGTAGCGAGCAAACAGCAGGCCCAACACTACCCACAGAAACCCGTGACGGGCGCCATCATGTCGAACATGATCGGCATCTGCCCCGAATGCCACGGCCAACTCGAACACGCGAGTGGTTGTGACTTTTGTAGGGATTGCGGGTACAGCAAGTGTAAGTGAGTGGCTGGCCGTTCCAGTTGCTAATCCATGAATCGAAACACGTAAGGTGGCCCATCCCCATGTTGAAACGTAAGTGAGTTAGTACGCAGGCGAGTTTAAGAGAAGGCCAGCCCCACTAAATGGAGTTGGCCTTTATTGTCAACGCCAGGAACTGCTAAGATTCGCTACGTTATGGTTATGAAGCATGAATCCAGCAAAGAGCATGACGGCGCTGTTGCCGCTCTGCCGTTTCCGCAAAAGAGCTACGATGAGATCGTAGACCTTTTTGCTCGCGGCGCCTCACCAGAGGAGATTCTGTCTTTCCGCCCTTCACCGGAAACACAGAACCGCGTGCGTGAGTTACTCGAACGCAACTCTGCTGATGAACTGACCGGGGACGAAGCGACAGAGCTAGAACGTTTCGCAGAACTCGAACACCTTATGCAACTTATTAAAGTGCGTGCACACGCTTATATAAAGAAGAAAACGTGAGAAGAGCCCGTATCTCCGCAGCCTTACGGCGAGAGGTGCGGGAACGAGCGAGAGAGCGTTGCGAATACTGTTTACTAGCTGACTCACAAGCCTTCTTTCCTCACGAACCTGATCACCTCATTGCTATACAACATGGCGGCGAAACAGTTTTCGCCAATCTGGCCCTGGCCTGTTTTGACTGCAATCGCTTTAAGGGCCCTAACATAGCATCACTCGACCCGCTTACCGGTGAACTTGTGACGTTGTTCAATCCACGCACACAGCAGTGGTTTGAACACTTTCGCTTGAACGAGTGCCAGATTATTCCACGCACAGCAACAGGCCGAGCGACTGAGCGGCTTTTGAGAATGAACATACTGAGCCGTCTTGAGCTTCGTCAACGATGGGCTGCATTGGGCCTTTATCCCTAACCAGCCCCGGCATGGTTACGACATCGGAAACTTGATCGAACAGCGGTCGCGAGGAAGACTGCGCTTCAATGTGGCGTCGCTCTACCCATTGGTGTACCGGCTGGAACGTCGCGGTTGGATCCTGGGACGATGGGTTGAGAAGGCCGGCCAGCGCCGGCGTCGTTACTACCGTTTGACTGCCGAGGGCCGGAAAGTATTGGCCTCGCAACGTAACAGCTGGCAGGAGTTTGTCGAGGCAATTAACCGCATTACCGGAATCGAACCCGCCTAAGGCCCCTTATGAGCGATCAAGTTTCAGCAGTGTATGCAGCAAAACGTTTGCGCCATTCGCGATGTCTTCGGGACGGGAGAACTCGCGTGGTGAGTGACTGATGCCGCCGACACTCGGGACGAAGATCATGCCAACTGGACCAAGGCGGGCCATGTCCTGGGCATCGTGTCCCGCGCCAGAGGGCATCGGCTTGGTTGTCAGGCCGAGTTCGCGAGCGGCTTCGGAGATCAAGGAGCGGATTTTAGGATCCGTAGGCGCAGGTATGTTGACGTTGATCTCTTTGAAGTCGAATTTGGTTTTACTATCGGCTGCGATTTTTCTTGCCTCGGCCTGAATTCTTTCAAAAAGCATGTTAATCTTCGCCGCGTCGAGATCGCGCAATTCCAGGCTCAGCACAACCTTGCCGGGAATCACGTTTGGCGCGCCAGGAAGCGCATTGATTCTACCAACCGTTCCCACTTGCCTGCCGGGCACACTCGTCACGATGCGGTTCACGGCCTCGATAAACTTCGCAGCTGCGAGCAGTGCATCCTGCCGATTGTTCATTGCAGTTGTACCGGCATGATTTGCGAAACCTTCGATCGTCACATCCCACCAGTTGATTCCCACGATTCCTTCAACCACGCCAATGTTTATTCTCTCGGTATCCAGTATTCCGCCCTGTTCAATGTGTAATTCCAAATAACCGGCGATGTGGCCTTTCTGTCTGCGAACTTCCGCAAGCTTTGCAACGTCGCCGCCGATGAACTTGATCCCATCGCGAATTGTCTTGCCGCTACGACTAACGAGATCGAGCTCCTTCTCAGTTAGCTCACCGTCCATCGCTCGGCTGCCAATTAGTCCGCCTTCTTCATTCTGAAAGATCACTACTTCGAGAGGATGACGAGTCGTCACATTATTTTCGGCGAGCGTTTGTGCGACCTCGATCGCGCCCATCGAGCCGACAACTCCGTCGTAGTTTCCGCCTTCGGGAACTGTGTCGATATGTGATCCGACCAATAAGGGTTTGAGGTTAGCGGCACTAACTCCCTCTCGACGGCCGATGAGATTGCCGGCCGCGTCGATAGAAACCTCGAGTTTCGCGTCTCGGAGCAGTCCCAGCACGTACTCGCGGCCTTGTTTATCGGCATCGCTATAGGCGACCCGGCTGGCGCCGCCTTGCGGATTCTTACCAAACTCCGCCAGCGCAAAAATGTGGTCCATGATCCGCTTGCCGTCCACGCGCATCGTGGACTGTCCATAACCATTGCGAAGCCCTAACGATCCCAGACAACAGGCGAATCCCAAGTTGAACTGACGGCGATTGATATTCATCTTGTTTGAAAAATGTAAACAGAAAAGAAGCGACAAGTGAGCCTATCTCAAGTCTCTGAAATCAGGCAACCAGGGCGCAACAGAATCGCAGGTCTATCTACACACCTGTGGAGTCCCTGTGGCATGAGGTTCGCGATCTAATTGTTGAATCCTAAGTTGGCGAAAGGAGGCTAGAAATGAACAAGAGAAATTTTCGCCGAGTGATTGGATTTATCCTGACCGCAATCTTGCTGGTCGGCACCTTCGTGATTGCGGCCACCACCGCAGCCGCGCAAAGGGGTGCGCGACGAGTGGTGATAGTGAGACCGTTTCGTCCTTACGATCCGTTTCGCTTCAACCGGCTCGACTACTATCGTTATCGGCAGTACGTTTTTGACAACGACAATGAAGCCTATCGTGAAGGTTACGAGGACGGCCTAAAAACCGGACGAAATGATGGAGAGAAAAACAAGAGTTACGATCCGCAGCGGTCGCACTACTTTCACGATTCAGGCTTTGGTAACTTTGCTGAGGCCTATCGAACAGGATTCACTAATGGTTATCGCGATGGATACGGTCGAATCGGTTAGCCATTGAATACCTTTTGGATTCAAGAATGCCGCGATGAAAGTCGCGGCATTTTTTTGGCCTTTGAACCCCGTCCCCCGGGGAGGTAGAATTCACGGGCCCGGCCATCCTGCTAGCTTCGATCATAAGGAGATCCTAATGAAACGTTTGATCGGTTTCTTTGTACTGACCACCAGTCTGTTAACCGCATCATTGTTGCTATCGCCGAAAGCCTCAGCGATCACCTATGGCTTCGTCGATTCTACCAATACTTTTCGCAATACCGGCGCGTTCATCGTCAAGGCGCCCAACACCGGAGAGATCTTTCCAATTTGCTCCGGCACAATGATTACAGCTAATGTCTTTCTTACCGCCAGCCACTGCACGATTTTTTACACGCAGGAGCTAGCGCCCCTGGGATACGTTGCTTACGTAAGTTTGGACCAGTCAATACCCTTCGGTGCGTTATCAAGCAATACTACAACGCTGCTGCCGGTGGCCCACGTTGTGACAAACCCAAATTATAATCAGCGCCAGAGTGATCCCGGCGACATCGGCGTACTGATTCTGGAACAGAACGTTAATGGAGTTACGCCCGCGGTGCTGCCGAGTTGCGGTCTCCTGGATCAACTTGCTGCCAAAAACGGATTGAAAAATGCGGTGTTTACGAACGCAGGTTATGGAGTCCAAAATCGAGTAGTGGGCGGCGGTGTGCCGTTCTTTCAGGATCTGAACCCAATCCCGCGCATGTATTCGTTTTCAAGTTTCAATTCACTCAATAGGGGCTATCTCCGCCTGTCGCAAAATCCGTCAACTGGAAATGGTGGCACGTGCTTTGGAGATTCAGGTGGGCCAAACTTCCTGACCGTTGACGGTCAGCAACTTATTGTCTCTATCACGATCACGGGCGACACTGTTTGTCGCGCAACGAGCGCTGATTACCGGCTTGATACGGTCTCCGCCCAGGGCTTTCTGGCGTATGTAAACGCGGCGTTCGGAACGAGCATCCCGCTCTCGTGCTTATGAAGATCACGGCTGCGCGTTCTTTCGTTTCTGAATGAGCTTCAGCAACTGATCGTGATCGACCAGTTTGACGAGTTGATGATCGAAGCCTGCATCGCGTGAAAGATCCTTGTCTTCGGTTTGTCGCCAAGTGTCCTTGGCGTCGATCGGTTCGCACCAATTCTTCCGAGCGTTTCTGCGTGTCGAGAGTTTTTCTTCCTTACTGAATTTAATAGAATGCCCGGGCTCGAATCTCGATTACCCACTTAAAAGGAAACACCATTGAAAAACGTCAAATCCGTCTGCCTGGTTTTGATTCTTATCCATTCCATCTATCTAGTGGCTGCGTCACAAACTCCAAGGATCACCCCGCAGACTCCCGTAGGAAAGGGAACGGTTGTCCTGAAGGCCGCAAGACTGATTGACGGCACCGGTGCTGCTGCAATCAGCAACGCAGTTGTGGTGGTAACTGACAACACGATCACGGCAGTTGGCAAAGCAGGATCGGTGAATGTCCCTGCTAACGCCAAAGTGATCGATCTGGGCGACGTGACTCTCTTGCCCGGTTTCATCGATGCCCACACTCATCTGGTAGGTCGTGTATTGGGTGATCCCGCCGGCGACAATGCTGAGGCGAGGGATTTCGCATCGTTTGCGGCAATTCTCAGCGTCGAGCACGCACGGGCAACGCTGATGGCGGGCTTCACGAGTGTGCGGAACGTCGGCGCTTCGGGAAGATTTGATGACATGGCATTGCGTAAAGCCATTGACGAAGGTTGGACACCTGGACCACGAATGATGACCGCAGGCCACGCGCTCGGCATTCGCGGCGGTCACTGCGATGAGAATGGCTTTCGTCCCGGCTTGTTTGATCCCGGCATAGAAGATGGCATCGCTGATGGACCGGACCAGATTCGCGCAGCAGTTCGCTATCAGATCAAGTACGGCGCCGACGTGATCAAAACCTGCGCAACTGGCGGTGTGTTATCCGAAGGAGATGCGGTCGGTGCGACTCAGTATACGTTCGAAGAGCTGAAAGCGATGGTTGATGAGGCACACAAACTGGAACGAAAAGTGGCTGCGCATGCGCATGGGACTGAAGGAATAAAGATCGCCGTGCGCGCTGGTGTTTCGTCGATTGAGCATGGCTCATTTCTCGATGAAGAGGGTGCGCGATTGATGAAAGAGCGCGGAACGTTTCTGGTACCGACACTCTCGGCGGCAGAAGCGGTGGAACGAGCTGCGAAGAATGGTGTGTTGAAAGGGCTGCGCGCCGAGAAAGCCCTGGCTGCGGCTGCCGCTGCACGTCATGGGATCAAGCTTGCTGTCGCCAACCAGGTTCCGATCGCACTAGGCACAGACGCCGGAGTCGTACCGCACGGAACAAACGCGCACGAGTTTGTCCTGATGGTCCAATGGGGTGGTATGAGCGCTATGGATTCCATCGTCGCTGGCACTTCGAACGCCGCGAGATTGTTAGGCTGGGATAAGAAACTCGGTTCATTGACGATGGGCAAGTGGGCCGACATCGTCGCCGTCTCCGGTGATCCGTTGACCAATATCGAGAATATGCAGAAGGTTGTTTTCGTGATGAAGAACGGCGTTATTTATTAAAGGGACAATGAACGACACCTTAACGTGGCAATGCCTGAATTAAAACCGAATTCATGACAAGCTGAGGAAGGAGGCGTTTTCGTCGGCTTCGAATTCTTCAAGCGTTTGTACGTGTCGTCGTAGCAGATCGGCAATATCCGATGTCGAACAGTTTCCCAGCCGGACCCAGACCACCTTAGGCGGCGCACCAAACATAAAGCTGCGTTGATGCATATCGGAATCCTTTGAGACGATAATCAAACCTTGACTGCCAGCGTAATTCCACACTGATTGATCGTCGGCAGAACTTAACCCAATATCTCGAACATGCATAGAATCCGGGAATAAATCCGCGAGGAGCAGGACGAGTTTAGGCGCAAGGTTCTCGTCGAATAACAACCTCATGCGGCAGGAATAGTCATTAGCTTACGTTCACGGTCGGCTGCAAAAGCAATACACGCTTTTAAGTCTTCTTTGGTGAGGTCAGGGAAATCGGAAAGTATCTCAGCTTCAGTCATGTCTGAAGCCAGGTATTCCAGCACCTCATACACAGTAATTCGTAAACCACGAACACAAGGTTTTCCCCCTCGTTTGTTCGGATCAATCGTGATGTAGTCCTGATAATTCATGACTGCAGATTAAGTCTGAATGACGCTAGCGTCAAGAATTGATAACGAACCGGGTCACTTTATTTCATCCCAGATTAGCGTGTGCCTGGTCTCTCTTAACAGCAACGATCCCACGATGAACGTTATGCTCGCCACGATGATTGGATAATAAAGACCGGCGTAGATGTTGCCGGTTGTGGCGACCAGGGAGAGACCGATCACCGGAAGCAGCCCACCGAAGACACCGTTGCCGATGTGATAGGGAAGCGACAGCGACGTGTACCTGATCTTTGCCGGAAACGCCTCCACCAAATATGCAGCAATTGGTCCATAGACCATCGTCACAAAAAAGACCTGAATGAAGACCAGCAGGATCAGTTTTTGTGCCGCTGGTGAACTAATCAACGTCCGGAAATCTACGTAGGTCAGGACTTCCGTAGCCGCTTGCTGTACGCCGTTAACCTCTGTTTGTGGGATCAGAGTTTTAGCCCCGGTCACCCGGTCCTCTTTCGAGATGACGGTGACTACGTTCGAACCCGCGGCCCGTTGCATCGCACCGTAGATAGGCATGTACGAAATCGCCGCCAGCAAACAACCCGCCATCATGATCCACTTACGCCCGATTCGATCCGAAAGCGCGCCCATAAACACAAACAGCGGCATCGTCAACAACAGCGCGATCGCAATAATGTACTGCGCCGAACGCGGGTTCACCTTCAATACCGTCTGTAAGTAGAAGAGCGCATAGAACTGGCCTGTGTACCAGACAACGCCTTGTCCAGCAGTCGCGCCAAAGAGTGAAATCAGAACGCGCTTCAGGTTATCCCAATGCGTGAAAGCTTCGACGAGGGGGCGTGACGATGTCATGCCCGCACCTTTTATTTGTTGGAATATCGGCGACTCCTTCATACGGAGTCGAATGTACAGCGAAACACCGACAAGAAAGATCGAGATAATAAAAGGGATGCGCCAGCCCCAGGCGCTGAACGTCTGTGCGCTCATCGAATTCTGCACCACGATTCCGACGACGAGCGAAATAAACAGTCCCAGAGTAGCGGTTATCTGAATAAAGCTAGTGTAGAAGCCACGATGCTTGTCAGGCACGTGTTCGGCAACATAAACAGCAGCGCCGCCATATTCGCCGCCCAGAGCCAGGCCCTGAAGGATTCGTATCAACAACAGAATTATTGGCGCCGCCAGCCCGATAGTCGCGTAGGTGGGCAGGAATCCGATGGCAGCAGTAGCTCCCCCCATTATCAACAACGTCACCAGAAAGGCGTACTTTCGTCCTACCAGGTCGCCGATGCGTCCAAAAAAGAGCGCTCCAAAAGGACGGACCACGAAGCCGACTGCAAATGTCGACAGGTAAGCGATGAGTGCGAGCGTGTTATTGCCTTCCGGATAGAAGAGCGGCGAGATTGTTACAGCGAGACTGCCAAAAATATAAAAGTCGTACCACTCGATCATGGTACCGACTGCGGATGCTGTGATTACTTGCCAGATGCGGTAGTCGCGGACTTGGTCTATGGGGAGTCTCCTTCGCGGCCACGGATCCGTGGAAGATCCGTGGCCGCTATGGGGTGATCAATCTTGATTGGCGGTACCCGTCATGTTCTTCATCGGCATTTTGAGCCTGCCGTCAGCGCCGCGCGTAAGTGCCAGGAATGCTGAGTCCTGCCGCAGTGAGTCAAACACTGCATCGACGCGTGCTTCCATCATCTCCTTGGCACGAACCGCCTGGTAGCGCTCGTACTGGAAGAAGTGTCGCTGCAACAACGCGAGTGCTTCACGCTTGTGACCAGTTTGAGCGTAGACGGCTGCGAGGTTATACGAGGCCGGCATCAGATTGCGATTCGCACGAGCAATCTTTAAGGCCTCGTCACCTTTTCCGGTAGCTGCCATGAACACCGCCGCAAACACGAGGTTGTATGGATCCTTCGGGTCAAGAGCAAGCGCCTTTTGGGTGTACGCATTGCCTTGCTCCAGGTCTCCTTCAGAGTTCCAGTAAACTGCGAGATTGCGATAGGCGAGTGCGAGTGGATACTCTGCGACAGACTGTTCCATCAGCGAGAGTCCTTTCTTAAACTCGCCGTCGTGGATCGTCATCTTGCCGAGTCCATGAAGGGCTACGGCACGCGCCACCGCATCAGCAGGCATGTTGAGAATTGTGTTGAAGGTAGCCCGGGCTTTGTCCCACTCGCCCGTGTGATGACGATAGAGTTCGCCAAGATAACGCAGCGGTGTCGGATCGGCGGGATCCATTCGGTGGGCTTGTTGGTAAAGTTTTTCAGCGGTGACGTAGCGTTCTGCAATCTCGGCGATGAGGCCTCTTCGCAGGACCGCTTCGACACGAGCTCCCTGAATGCGATCAAGGATCGGTGAATCAGGAATACGGCCGACTTCCTCAACACCAAGCTTCTTCAGTTCCTTTGCGGCATCTTTGGCTTTTTTCGGGAATAAGCATTTTTCTTCGGCCACAGGTTTCAGCAGCGCAATCGCGCCTGGGTTGTCGCCGGCTTTTGCTTTTTCCTTCGCGTCTTTTAACTGCGTATCGAGAGAAGTCTCACGTTGCTTCATCTCGGCTTCGACGAGCTTTTCTACCTGTTCGACCTTGAGTTTGCCGGCAGTGTTCTCGACCTTATTGATCGGAGATCCGTCGGCGTTAACCAACACTGCAACAGGCACAGCAGAGTCGCCGATGACTGACTGCAATTCCGGTGTTTTTGCGTCCGCGACGGTCATGGTAACGCACTGCGCTGAATACAGAGTGAGGATTCGCGAAGCCAGCAGACTCGATTTTTTAACTTCGTCGTTACTCGCGGGAAACCAATAAAGGACCAACCCTTTGTTGGGCATCGCACGGGCTTCCCAGATTTTCCATGGCACCTTGTAAACAGTTGGCGCCGGTCCTTCACTTCGCCCGCCACCGCCGACACCGCCAGTTCCGCCGCCGCCACCGCCGCCGCAGGTGGCCCATGCCGGTGAGAGGGAAAACAGAACTATTAAGATGGTGGCAAGTGCGCGTGAAAGTTGTGTTTTCATAATTTCGCTATACCTTTCGTTAGTGCCAGGAATTTCGAGCGTGTCAGTGTCCTTCAGACACGAGGATTGGTTCTTCCAACCGTCGCTCGCGTTTATCCCACGTTCCAGCAATCTCCTCTGAGGGCGGAATTTCGTTTTCAAGTTGTGCCAGTGCTTCTCTAAGATCCCGGACCTGCTCGCGCGTAAGAACCACTGAAGCTGCTCGTTCACCTCTATAACTAACGCTTAATTGCACCAGCGTTGGCGGATAAAGTGAAACTCTTACGATTCCATCAGTAGACCTGCGCCCGACCTTCAATTCAACTTCCCTTGGTTTGGACATATCAACTTCCCTTTAAGACTGACTTAGCGGGCGAGTAGGTAGAAGATTTTATAGCACAGAAATGATAAATTCTCAGGCTATCGCAGGGCCCCCAAGTTTTTACACAATTATTACTCGCCCGCATTGGTTTCGCATCCAACATCGTTTATACCCAATGAGGTCGCAATTCGTTTCGGGAGAACTTCGCGGTAACGAAGAATAGTGCGCCCAAACCTTGGAGGAGGACGCAATGAAGATCTTACTAGTCAATCCGGAGTTTCCTGAGACGTACTGGAGTTTCCGCTACGCTTTGCCCTTCGAAGGAAAACGTTCTGTCTTTCCGCCTTTGGGATTACTGACTGTTTCCAGTTTGTTGCCGCAATCCTGCGAACGTCGCCTGGTCGACTTAAATATTGAGCGGCTAAAAGATTCCCAGATTGAATGGGCCGATATGGTATTCATCACCGGAATGCTGGCCCAGAAGGAATCACTTCACGAAACGGTAAGGCGCTGCAAAGAGCGAGGCAAAATTATCGTTCTGGGTGGACCGTACGTCACCAGCACCATCGAGGAACTTCCCTACGCGGATCACATCTTCCAGGGCGAAGCCGAGACCACATTGCCGCAATTCTTTATCGACCTTGAACGTGGTCAGGCGAAACGAACCTACAAGGCGCCTGAACGCCCGCCGTTGTCGCTGACACCAGTGGCCGACTTCGGTCTTGTTAATCTCAAAAAATACAGTTGCATGTCGGTGCAGTACTCGCGCGGCTGTCCTTTCTCGTGTGAATTCTGCGACATCATCGAAATTTACGGACGTGTGCCGCGAACTAAGAGCAATCAGCAGATGATCGCTGAGTTTGAAGCGTTGAAACGTCTCGGATGGCGCGGTCCACTATTTATCGTTGACGACAATTTCATTGGGAACAAAAAGAACGTCAGACTTCTTATGCCTGAGTTGATCGAGTGGCAGAAGAAGAACGGCTTTCCGTTTTCACTGCTGACCGAAGCCAGCGTAAACCTCGCAGACGATGACGATTTGTTAACCGCGATGAAGGACGCTGGTTTTCGTCGCGTCTTTCTCGGTATCGAGACTCCGGTGGAAGAGAGCTTGAAGGAAGCGCAGAAATCTCAAAACCGCGGCAACCTGCTCGAATCAGTGAGGAGAATACAGAATCACGGCATGGAGGTGATGGCTGGGTTCATAGTGGGCTTTGATAACGATCCGGATGACATCTTCGAACGCCAGATCGAGTTCATTCGCGAAAGCGCGATCCCGATGGCAATGGTTGGAATGTTGAATGCGCTTCCCGATACTCAGTTATGGAAGCGACTGGAAAGAGAAGGGCGACTACTCGGTGCCGATGCAACCGGGAACAACACCATCGCAACCGTGAATTTCATTCCGAAAATGGACGTCGACAAACTCATCAGTGGATATCAACGAATCATGCGCACGATATATAAACCCAGTGAATACTATCGTCGCGCGCTCGATTCGCTGCAGCGCACGCCGCAGGACGTACCCGAAGCGCACCAGTACCACGGCTTTAAGGCAATAAAAGCGTTTTTGCGCATCGCCTTCAAGTTAGGTGTGCTTGATGCCGAGCGGCGTGAGTTCTGGCGTTTCCTGAAGGCGGCCAGCAAACACCACGATCGCATGGTTGAATTGCTACGACACGCCGCGATGGCCTACCATTTTCGTAAGTTGAACGAATCCTACGGCGATACGTGAGTTCTTCCAATTCTGCATTTGCTGCTTTACGTCACCGCGATTTCAGGCTTCTTTGGTTAGGCCAGATTGTGTCTGTGACTGGAACACAGATGCAGTTTGTTGCAATCAACTGGCACGTCTACCTGCTCACAAAATCCGCTCTTGCACTCGGTCTGGTAGGGCTCTTCCGTGGCGTTCCCGTCATTCTTTGTTCACTTGCCGGCGGAGTTGTGGCCGATGCCGTCGACCGCAAGCGACTGATGATCGTGACGCAGACCGTCATGCTTGCGAGTGCAGCCCTGCTGACTGCCGGCACGCTGGCTGGCTTCGAAAGTGTTTGGCCGATCTACGTGCTCAGCGCGATTGCATCTGCTGCAACAGCGTTTGATGTTCCGGCTCGCCAGGCATTAATGCCCACGCTCGTATCGATCGAAGATTTTCCCAACGCAGTCAGCCTCGGAATCATTGTCTTTAACGTCGCAACAATTGCCGGACCGGCAATCGCAGGCGTCCTGCTGGCTGAAAGTGGACCGGCTATTATCTATGGTCTTAATGCCCTCTCGTTTCTCGCAGTAATCGGAGCACTTGTGGCGATGGGCTCGAGCGGGCAACCCGATCTGCAGACCGAACGCAAAGACGCGTTGAGTGTCGCGGCTCTGAAGGAAGGGCTGCGATTTGTGTGGCACACTCCGATCATTGTTCAGACAATGACGCTCGATTTTGTCGCGACGTTCTTTGCTTCAGCGACTCTGTTGCTCCCAATCTTCGCCCAGGAACGGTTGCACGTCGGAGCCCGTGGTTATGGCCTCCTTGCCGCCGCGCCGGCGATCGGGTCTGTGTTGACTGCTCTTGTCATGGCACGTCTCGGAACCCTGCAAAGGCAGGGACGATTGGTCGTTGCTTCGGTGGCCGTTTTTGGAGTCGCGACAGCGGCGTTTGGAGTCTCGACCGCGTATTGGGTCTCGTTGCTAATGCTCGCAATCACTGGTGCAGCCGATACAGTAAGCACAGTGCTACGTCAGACGATTCGCCAACTCGTCACACCGAACCATCTGCGCGGCCGCATGACCTCGATCAATATGATGTTCTTCATGGGTGGACCACAGCTTGGCGAACTGGAGGCGGGTGTCGTTGCTGCGATTATCGGCGCGCCGCTTTCAGTAGTGATTGGTGGACTGGGTTCACTGATCGCCGCGGCAATTGCGGCGGTGAAGTCAAAGAGTCTAATGGAGTTTGAGATTAAATGATTAGGCCACAGAAGAACGCGGATTAAGGACGGATAATCCGTAATCAATCCGCGTTCATCCGCGGCTAAACTATTAGTCAGCAATGACAGTGATCTGGTTATCGACTGCCTTCACACCTTTGACCTGTTTCACCATTCTTTCGATCTGACTCTTCAACGCTTGAGTCTTCACTGTTCCCAGCAACATCACCTTGCCGTTCAGGACAGAAGCAGTGATGCCGAGTTGTGAGATTTCCGGATCGTCAGAAATCTTCTTGTCAACAGCAGCTTGAATCGTTGAATCCATGTTCACGGGTTCAGTCGTGCCGCCTGCCGGTGGCGTCACTATTATTGGCGCCGGCTGAGTCGTGGCCGGCGCTGGTTGTTGAATGATCACCGGAGGCTGCTGCACTGGCGCTGCTGGTTGCTGCACGACCGTTGTAGGTTGTTGCGCCGCCATATTTGCGTTGTCACTTGCCGGCTGGCTGCTCATCCAAAACAACACCAGCATTGTTATCAATGCGATAGCTACCACAACAAGTACGCCGACCATGCCTGCGGAGATACCACTGTTATCCCGCACCGACTGTGTATGCACAACCTCACGTCTTTCGTTCGGTGTTTCCACTACCACTCGGCTTCTTCTTGCTTGTTCTTCATCGTATGCCATCACTTGCCTCCGTATGTTCGAAACAGTTTGTCGAGATTAGTATTACAACCGTTTGCTAGTAACGCCGGTAATGCCTGTGCTTACGACGTGTGTGACGTGAGTAGATGTATGAACCGGCAGCACCGGCCCCTGCGCCAATCAGTGCTGCACGTTTTCCACCTGCGACTGCACCAACACCGGCGCCCACCGCTGTGCCGCTAGCTACGGTGCCGATTGTTCGCGTCCTGCCTTTGAAATGACGTCGTGCTGCACGTCGATTGAACGCGTACAAGCCTGCGCCCCCTCCACCGATTGCTGCGCCTTTCTTCCCTCCGATCAAAGCTCCGACGCCGGCTCCGCCAGCTATGATTGCCGCCGTGCGCGCTTTGCGGCCGAACTTCGATCTCTTACGACGCGTTTGGCCATCCGCTGACACAATCGTTCCCGTTAGGACGAGTAAACTCAGTATTAGAATTAACGCGAATAACCTTTTCATCTATGACCTCCTCGAATCGCTCGCTTGATGTACATGCTGACCCTGGTTCTGACCGAGAGCTGGCAAACCCTATTCCTCAGTCGTAAACCGAAGATTTGTTTGAAGAACGTACGGGAACACCGCTGTCCCGGATCTTTTTATCGTTTTGATTTGGTACGGTTTCCGAAATCGGATCCAGACAGTTATAGTTAGCCGCAGCTCTACGCCGATAACCGCAGATTCAGAATTGAAGAACCATGACCACTGCAATCGTTCACCACCCAATCTTTCGCGAACACGACACCGGACCGGGTCATCCTGAAAATCCTTCACGCTATTCAGTGGTGATGGATGCCCTGCGCGGAGACAGTGAGCTTTGGTCCAAACTCCGTGAGGTTGAGGCGCGTGAGGCGCCGCGCGGTGACATTCAAGCCGCCCATTCACCGCAGCTCTACAAGCACGTCGAAAAAGTTGTGAGCGAAGGAAGTGGTTATCTTGATGCAGATACGGTGGTGTCGATGCGTTCACTCGATGCGGCGAAACGCGCTGCCGGCGCGCCGTGTCAAGCTATTGATCTGATAATGAGCGGCGAGATTAACAATGCGTTTGTACCAGTACGGCCACCGGGGCATCACGCGACTGAAGAACGCGCAATGGGTTTTTGTCTCTTCAATAACGTGGCGGTGGCGGCGCGTTACGCGCAGCAAAAGTACCCGGAAATCGATAAGGTCGCGGTCATCGATTGGGACGTGCACCACGGCAACGGCACGCAGGGAATCTTTTACGACGATCCGACGGTTTACTTTTTCTCGTCGCACCAGTATCCGTGGTATCCGGGAACCGGATCGAGGGGGGAGAAGGGAACAGGGCGCGGATTGGGCTTCACTTTGAATCTTCCCTTACGCGCGGCAACGCCTGCGGTGGAGCATAAGCGAGGTTTCGAGGCTGCATTGGAAGAGATGTCAGCCAATTTCAACCCCGATCTCATCATCATCTCTGCGGGTTTCGACTCCCACCGCGGCGATCCGCTGGGCCAGTTACTTCTAATGGACCAGGATTTTGTTGATATGACGCGAGCTTTGAAACAGTGGGCCGATAGCAGTTGTCAGGGGCGCCTGGTGTCGTGTCTCGAGGGCGGGTACAACCTTGAAACCCTCGGCGAAACCGTACGCACCCACGTCGCCGAGCTATCCACAGATTAGGGCTGATTGATCTGTGTTATCTGTGGATATATGATCTCCTCACACATGCCTGCCAAAGATTCTGTAGCAAATAATGATCGACCTCAACGTGTCTTCTTAATCGACTCGATGTCGCACATCTTTCGTGCGTTTTACGCGCCGATGCAGAACCGTGCACAGCCGCTTGCGACATCTCAGGGATTTGTTACACAAGCCGTCTATATCTTCACCAACATGCTGATCAAGCTGTTGCGCGAAGAGCAGCCCGACTATATCGCGGCGATCTTTGAATCGCGCGAAAAGACGTTTCGACACGAAACCTTTGCCGACTACAAAGCAAACCGGCTCGAGATGCCGGAGGATTTGTCGAAACAGATGCCCTACATCTTTCGCCTTTGCGAAGCGTTCAACATTCCGGTGATCAACTTTCCCGGTTACGAAGCTGACGACGTGATCGGCACGCTCGCAAAGCAAGTCGAAGAAAAGAAGATGCAGGCAGTCATTGTTTCCAACGATAAGGACATGTGCCAGCTCGTGCACGATCCCTACATCGTTTGCATGCGACAGAACTCGCAGGTCGTGAAGCGCAAAGAACCTGTGCCTCCGATTGAGTGGTGTGACGAAGCGTGGGTGGAGAACAAATTCGGCGTCGCTGCCGACAAGCTTGTAGATCTCTTGGGCTTGATGGGCGATTCGATCGACAACATACCAGGCGCGCCGGGCATCGGTTCGAAAGGGGCGGTGCAGATTATTCAGCAGTTCGGATCGATCGAGGCTGCACTGGAAGGTTGGGAATCAGTAAAGCATAAGACTTACCGCGAATCGTTGCACAACAACGCCGACCTGATTCGCCAATCGAGAGAACTGGCTCGCATTCGCTGCGATCTCGATATGCATCTCGATCTGAATGAAATCAAGACCAGACCTGCTGATCGAGCGGCCACTTATGAACTCTTTCGTGAGCTGGAATTTGCTAACCTGATGAAAGATTACGCTGACGCCGCTGTCGAGCGGCCCGCGTCGGCGGAAGCTGCGCGGAACTATAAGATCGTTCAGAAGAAGAGCGACCTCGATGACCTGGTGCACGCTCTCTTTGACGCTGAAAGCATCGGTATTGCCATTGCAGATTCAACTCCGGCTGGAACAGGTGAGCAGGAGTGCTTCACTGAATTACAAGCGACTCGCGGAATCGCTTTCTCCACGAAGCCCGGCGTTGCGGCTTATGTAGATCTCGAAAAGTTTTCCGGCGGGATCGATACTGCAATTGGAACGCTGCGCGAGGTGTTGTCAAATGGTCTAATCGAGAAGTCAGTCCACGATATGAAGCGCGCCGTCGGGCTGTTGGCACGTTTCAATATCACTCTTGAAGGTGTAAAAGACGATACATATCTTGCCGCCTATTTACTCGACCCCACGCGCAGCAAATATGAATTGCACGACCTTGCGCGCGAAGCGCTCGGTATCGAAGTCAACAATACTCCGGCGGCAAATTGGCCCGAGACCGCCTGGCAAACTACTCTCGCTGCGGATCTGACCGCCCAGACTGCTCACGTACTTCGCAATCGAATCCTCGACAAGAATCTCGAGACAATCTACTCGGAAGTCGAACTCCCACTCGCCCCCTTGCTTTATCGCATGGAGCACGCAGGGCTAAAAGTCGATCCAAAAGTGCTCGCCGATCTGTCGAGTTACATTGGTCAGGAACTGCACAAACTCACGATCAAGATTTACGAACTTGCCGGGCGCGAGTTTAATATCGGGTCTCCAAAACAAGTTGGCGAAGTGCTTTCCGATTTACATATAGACATCGGTCGCAAAACTTCAACCGGCCGTATCTCAACCAGCAAGGCGGTGCTCGAGGAGCTGGCGCAGCAGTTTGAGTTGCCGCGCTTGATTATCGAGTATCGCGAACTCGATAAGCTGAAGAGCGTTTACACCGATGCGTTGCCTCATCAGATCGCAACCGATGGACGGATTCACTGCCAACTAAATCAAACTGTGGCGGCTACCGGACGGTTGTCGTCGAGCGATCCTAATCTGCAAAATATTCCGATTCGCAGTGAGATGGGGCGACGCATCCGGCGGGCATTCGTGGCTGAGAAGGGAAACAAGATCATTTCGGCTGACTACTCACAGCTTGAGTTACGTCTGTTGGCCCACATCACACAGGATCCCGTTATGCTCGAAGCATTTCAGAATGGCGAAGACATTCATGCGCGAACAGCGCGGCTCGTGTTCGGAGCCAGGACTGACGAGGAACTGAAAGAAGCACGTCGTTTTGCAAAGATCGTCAACTTTGCCATTGCCTACGCCATCGAGCCCTGGGGACTTTCGCAGCGCGTTGGTATCTCACGGCAGGAGGCCAAGAAAGTTATCGAGGATTACTACAACACGTACAAGGGTGTGCGTCGCTATATGGAAGAGGTACCCATTCGTGCACGCGAGCACGGCTACGTGCGTTCCATCTATGGGCGCATCCGACCGCTGGCGGGCATTACTGATCGCAACGCAAACATTCGTAAAGCGGCCGAAAGAGAAGCGATTAACATGCCGATCCAGGGCACTGCCAGCGACATCGTAAAAATCGCGATGTTGAAGGTTGATGAGGAGTTCAAACGAGCTAGCCTCGAATCACGTTTGTTGATGCAGGTACACGATGAGTTGCTGGTCGAAGTCCCGGAGAAAGAGGTGCCAAAGGTCACAGAGATATTGAAACACGAAATGGAAAACGCCGTTTCGCTCGACGTGCCGCTTGTGGCTGATGTTGGTGTGGGCGACAATTGGATGGACGCGAAGCCTTGAGATTTCGTATGCAACCTGCTCCACACAAACCCGAAGTCGTTTACCGTCGCACCCCTGTTCCGGGATCGGCGGAGACGCCCACGGGCCCACTTGAGTCAGCCAGAAGAAACGTTTCCCCCGCGCTGACGTTCTTAATAATCGGGTTTGTTCTCCTGCTTGGTCTCATTTCGGCGGTGGGCTTTTGGAGCGTCAAGCTGATGGACAATGTCGGATTTCAGTACCGAGATGTCGGAGTGCAACGCTCAGCGCGAATAAGTTTGTTATGGGAACTGCGACTTAAAGTCACCAAACTCAATAATGAGGCGCGCAGCCGCGCCAGAACTGAAGGCACCACGCCGGATCTCACTCCACCCTTCGAAATGCGCTTGAACACTGCTCGAGGTGAGCTGTTTGAGGTGGCGCGCAGACTCGATACACCTCCTCTCGCGCAGGAAGAAGCATGGCAGAAACTGCGCACGGATCTCCAATCTTTCATCAAGCTCACGGAAGACCAGAGAGAATACAGTCTTAAGGGATTTAAGGGGTTCCGCGACGTTGAAGACGATCTAAACGTTCTATTTGACAGAGTGCAAAGCAAAGACGATGAGGTGGTCAACAATGTGATCGCGGCGCAACAAAGCTCGAGGCGATCGATCATTACCTGGAGCATTGCCGCCCTTCTGGTCGGCGCCCTTGTCGCAGCCGGAACAATCTGGGAGGTGCAACGTCACTTCAACCAAATGCGGCGTAGCATGCTGGAAACTCGCCGCGAGCGGACGTTTACCACTCAATTGTTGCAGGGCATGGTTAGCGCAGTCGCCGCAATCGATAATGACGATCGAATCCGCAGTGCCAACGCAGCCTTCTTCAGAATCTTCCCTGGAGCCACGATCGGCGCCTCGGTGCTGGAGACACTTGGTCCTGAAGATGCGATGAAGATGCTCGAGACTGTGACGTCGATTCGCGTTACCAAAAACACTTATCACGGGCGTTTGATAGCTCGGGTGGACGAGGAAGATAAGTCTTTCGATGTGTACTCATCACCACTCGCAATCAATGACGAACGCGGACAAATCGTGACGCTCGTTGATGCCACTGAGGCTGCCGAAGCTGAGCGAACTCTGCGTCGCAGCGAATCGCTTGCTGCTGTGGGCCAGGCAACGACGCAAGTGGCACACGAGATTCGCAATCCACTCGGCAGTATTCGTCTCGGTGTTTCGATGCTACGCGACAGTGTTAACGATGCTGAGGCATTGAACACAATTGAGCTTGTCGAGCGCGGCATCAAGCACCTTAACAAGCTCGTCGTTGACGTAACGCAGTACTCGCGTCAGAAAGAACTGGAGCGATCGTCAGTCGATCTGCACGAATCGCTTGAACGCAGCATAGACCTCGTCAGCGACAAGTTACGCGAGAAGAATACGATACTCGAAAAGCATTACGTCGATAACTCGATAGTCGGGCAGTGGGATCCCTATCAAATAAGACAGGTCTTTGTGAACGTAATTGCTAACGCCGTTGATGCCAGTCAGGAGAACGCTGCCGTCCTGATCTCCACAGAGTTGTTATCGCTCAAGGTTGATGGCGACGGGCAAACGCCGAAGCATTACGCGCGCATTACGATTGCAGACGAGGGTAGGGGAATGGATAAGGCCACGCGCGACCGGATTTTTGAACCGTTTTTCTCCACGAAGAAGCGCGGCACCGGTCTCGGGCTGGCGATCGTAAAGCAGATTGTGGAGCAGCATGGCGGACGGATCAGCGTCGCCAGCGAACCGGGGAAGGGATCGAAGTTCAGTATCGATCTTCCTGTTTAAAACCATCCACAGATCACGCATAAAAATTTTATCTCTGTAATCTGTGGACTGCTTTGCGTGTCGCTTCTATTGTTTGTTGGATGATCTCATCCGTGTGAGCGAGGCTCACGAACGCGGCCTCAAATTGTGAAGGGGCGAGATATACGCCTTCATCAAGCATCGCGTGAAAGAACCTGCCGTACTCTTGCCGATCACATTTATTGGCTGTCTCCCAATCCACGACCGGCTCGTTGGTAAAGAAACTGGTCCACATAGATCCGACGCGATTGGTTGTTGTCGGAATGTCTATACCGGCCAGTCCGTCGCACAGCTTCTTACTCGCTGCCTCCAATCGATCGTACACCGTTCTGTCTCGCAGCCGTCGCAACGTCACCAGTCCTGCGGTCATTGAGAGCGGGTTTCCCGATAGCGTTCCGGCCTGATAAATCGGACCCGCCGGCGCAATATGGTTCATGATCTCGCGACTGCCACCATAGGCACCGACCGGCAAACCACCGCCAATGATCTTGCCTAATGTTGTGATGTCTGGCGTGATGCCGTAACGTTCCTGCGCGCCTCCACGGGCAATGCGAAATCCAGTCATCACCTCATCGAAAATCAACAAAGCGCCATGATTGCGAGTGATTCTGCTGACTGCATCGAGGTATCCCTCACGAGGCGGCACGCAGCCCATGTTTCCCACCACTGGTTCGATGATGACAGCGGCGATGTCCGTGTGTTCCGTGAAGACTTCTTCGAGCGCGGCGACATTATTGAAAGGAAGCGTGATCGTGTTTGCAGCCAGGGCAGCGGGAACACCCGGACTATCTGGTAAGCCGAGAGTCGCAACACCGGAGCCGGCTTTAACCAACAAACTATCAGCGTGACCGTGATAACAGCCTTCAAACTTCACCAGCTTTGTGCGTCCAGTCACACCGCGTGCGAGGCGAATCGCGGACATTGTTGCTTCGGTGCCACTGCTCACCATTCGCACCATCTCGACTGAGGGAACTGCGTCGATCACTTCATGCGCCAGATCGACTTCGATCTGACTCGGCGCTCCGAAGCTTGTGCCTTTAGCTGCCACCTCCTGCACTGCCGCGACGACTTCTTCGTCAGCGTGTCCAAGAATCATCGGTCCCCAGGAGCCGACATAGTCGATGTAAGTTTTTCCATCGACGTCTGTGATAGTGGCGCCGCGTGCTGATTCAATAAAGCGGGGTGTTCCGCCAACGCCGCGAAAGGCGCGGACTGGCGAATTAACGCCGCCGGGGATCAGGTCTTGAGCGATTGTGAATAACTGGTCGGAACGTGTGTGCTGCATATCGATGGACAGGATTTACAGGATTTTTCAAGATGAACATGTAAATCCTGTCAAATCCTGTGAAGCCTGTCCAACATCCCCAGGTCTGCAAGTTACAATCTTGGAACGGACTCTTTTGGCTCGACGGTAATCGAGCGGAAACGCGAGAGGCGCACCAATCCCGGCGCCGCTCCCTTTGGTTTCGACAGGAACTTTCGCTCAGTATAGTGCACGACCACCTTCGCATCATCACTAGCCTGACTAAAGCGGCCTGCGAGCTGTGCCGCTTCGATGATCGCCCGGTGAGGAATTTCCTTGCGCGTTGGATTGCGGACCACGACGTGCGAGCCCGGATAATCGCCTGCGTGCATCCATAGATCATTGGGCTGGGCGATACGGAAAGTTAGATTGTCGTTATCACGCGCTGCGCGTCCGACCAGGATCTCGTAACCATCGGTAGAAAGATAACGACGTACGCCGCTCATCTTTTCGGACTTTGCGGATTGCTTTGCCTGCACCTTTGGAGCAGGCAGGGGTTTCTCAAAGCTGTCTAAAGCAACCTCATCTCGAGCTTGAATTATGTAATCAAGTTGCTCGAGTCGTTGCTCCAAAGCAGCTGTTTCGCGGTCGATTTGTTTCAGTCGCCCGGCAATTTCATCGGCAGCTCTTTTTGCTTTTGTGTACTGACGAAAGCTTGCCGCAGCTTCCTCTTGTAGCGAACGATTCTCGTCGACCTGGATCTCTATTTCTGGTGTGCCTTCAGTGTAGTAATCGGTGATTAAGACCTTGTCTCCTCGACGAACAGCGGTGGCAATATTCGCCAGCAACAGATCGCCGATTCGTTTGTGTTCTTCGGCGTTGCCATGACGAGCAAGATCCTCGTGCAGGTGTTTGCTAAGTGTGTGTTGTTGGCGAATTGCTTTCGTTAGTTTCGAGCGGATGTTTTTGGCTTTTGCGTCGAATGCTTTGGCAGCGTCGACAGCGGCGAAGAGTTTGTCGAGTTGTGGCGAAGCTGGTCCATCATCGAGTTTTAGTGTGGTTGGTGCTTCTCTCAGCGGACGAGGTGGAGGTTGATACAAGTCGTGAATTCTCGTCTGTGTCTGTTCGCGCAAGATGTCGACGATGCGATTCAGTTCATCGAGCAGGAACATATCTGCGGTCCGACCGGTGAGTTGAATCAAGAGTCTCCGGAAAACGTTGTCTGTGCGGAACGTGAGTCGAACGATCCGGTCCAGCGGATCCTTTGAAATGTTGATGAGATGCGCACCAGTGAGTTTCGCACGCATCGTCTGCCCGAAAGGATTGGGCGTCAACGATTGCTTCTCCAGATCCTTGGTGCGGCGTCGAGTTAAATAAAGACGCGGATTTGCAGGATCGACGCTGATCAGCAGAAACTCACCACGCAAACCAAAATCGATGGCGAATGAAACCGCCGAGAGCTGATAGATCTTGCCTAAATATCGGCCAAACAGTGCGGGCCGAAGCTCTTCAACAACATGTCGAATGAGTTCCTGATCCATACAACTATCCACAGATTACACAGATTCTGCGTAATCTGTGGATGGTTTTTTGTCTTTGTGGCTAAGTGGTGACGACGGCAGTGCGTGTAAAGCGATCGTGGATCGTGTAACCTTCGCGACTCACGAGTGCGGAAAGAACTCCGAAGACGGTCGCCAGCGACATCAGATAGAAAACTGATCGACCAATTGACTGACCACCGGTGGGAATCAGTCCGGTCTTGGTGTCAATCACGCGCAGGTTGAGCAAGCGCATGGCCCACGTGCGTCCGGTTAACGCGGTCATGAGCGTCAAATAGAGAAAGGTTACGACAACCAGACTTCCGGCAAGTACTCCGATCGTGCGGAGATCCTGAAGATTGCTGCCTGTCAGATACATCGCGCCTGCAATTGGCGCGCTGAGCACCCCGCAGAAGATCAGATCAAGCACTGCGCCCACGAGGCGACGAAAAGCTGATGCGCTTCGATTGCTCAGATCGTCCACGTAGAGATTTCCGGAGATAGTGTCGAGATAATTGAGTGCCGGATCGTCGTCTTTGATCAGGCGCTTCGGCGCTGCTCTTTGTGTTTCGATCGTTGGCGCGACAGGCTCGCTCACGGTTACCACGGAGAGATGATGAGTTTTCTCTACGGCAACTTCAGGTACGACCTCCGGAATTTCTGGTGCTTCAAAAGCGAGTTGCGGGATCGAGGGAACCGTTTCGCTCAGGTCGTTTTCTTCTCGTTCTGGTGCATACGCCAACGCAGTCGCCTGCGTTGTTCGGGGCGGATGACTTTCGGATGGCGCAGCTTGATGTGCTCTTTCTATTCTCTTAAGGGCGGCAGCGACCAGCGGATTCATGGCCGGCATTTGCGCGGGCGGCAATAATTCAAGTTGAGGCGGGTTAATGGAGGCCTCGACTCTTTGTCGTTCAGCTTCGGCGGCTTCGCGAGCGGCTTCCCGTGCACGCTTTTCCTGCACTTCGCGCACTCTCTCGCTCAACTCTTTACGCCACTCGGGCATCGAGTTTCGCGAGACGCCAGGAAACTCGATCAGGGTGGACTTTTTTTCACTGTGCCGAGTTGAATCGGGGGATGAGTCCATTACGAGGCGGCATACTATCAGGAATAACTTTAAGTGGTCAATGAGAAAATAAGGCAGGAATTGAGGTTAGCCGCAGATGAACGCAGATGAACCGCTGATTGATTTTCTTTCCGTACCTGCGTTTTTCTGCGTTCATCTGCGGCTAAGTTCTTAAAGAGGGGTTCGCCCAGCAAAGCCGGCGTCGACGTCGTGCCACCATTCGAGTTCGTCACCTTCGCCTAATTGCCAGCAGAGCAAGACCACGCGGCCGTCGCGGAGTGAAGGAAAATCGACCAGACCACGCTCAAAATCTTTGAGTTGAACTCCCAGTGCTTCCAACTGAGCAATTTGTGTCGTCAATTCAGTTAGAACTGAAGCATAAGCAATGCCATCAGCCATCCCCCCTCCGCCCTGTTCGGCGGCTTCTGAAGCTTTTCTTGCTTCATCGCGGTAGGTGGAGAGCCTTCGATGAGCACGCTGAATCTCGCCAACGATGAGCTTAACGTTGGGAAGGAGCGCATTCGCCTCCTGAACGGTGAAGATCTTCATCTGATCCGGTTTCAATGGTCGTCTGTGATTCTGATGAATTCCGTGGCAGCCTCAAACTCTGCAGCCTCTTCTTCAATTTCAGCCTCGATTACCACACGCATCGCCGCCTGAAAATCGTCAACCGGACATGGTTTTTCCATTCCCATTTGATCCGGCACGTACGGTGTATCGTGTAAATCACGCTCGTCATAACGCGTTCCGTGCGTGATCTCCTTGCGTACCTTGTCGGCAATCTCGCCAAGATCGATGAAGTAGTCAGAGACGTCGATCAGCTTTGGCGCAGTGTTCGAGCGAAAACCGGCAATCTCGACGCGACAGCCTTTATAAGCCACGGCGTTGACAGCATATACAAAATCTTCGTCTCCTGAAACGAGTACCGCCGTATCGTAACGACCCGCGAGCGATAGCATATCGACCGCAATCTCAACGTCGAGGTTTGCCTTTCGTGTGCCGTCGTAAAAGGTCTTCAGCTCTTTTTGAATCACGCGAAAACCGTTGCGACGCATCCACAAAAGAAAACCCTGTTGCCGCTCGGCGCCGACATCGACACCCGTGTAAAAAAAGGCCCGCAACAGCCTGCCGTCGCCTAAGAGTACCCGCAGTAATTTGTTGTAGTCGATGTCAATGTTGTGAAAGCGGGCTGCATGGAAAAGATTATTACCGTCAATAAAAACTGCCACTCTTCCGCGATGACCTAGCTGCCATGAAATGTTATTCGTAGGATCGAAATTGTGCATAAAAAACGACTCCGAATATACCCTTTGAATTTAAACCTAGGATGCTGTTTTGCTGTTCACGGGTCAAGTAGAGAAGGTTTAATGGACCGTCGATCATGATGTTGCAATGATTTCATCAGATATCGCGTCGAGAAAGACCTTAGTTATGGGGCCATTAGTAACGTCTATTTCCCATGCCAGTCTGATTTCCAGCCCGCCGGGCGGGCCTTTTGAGGGCTGCACGTAAACGACCAACTGGCGGGCCTCGACTACAGCGTTCGAGGGCAGCGACACGCTCTGTTGTTGACCCGTTGTATTCGTAACTGTAATCGGTTGAGTCTTGATACGGTTTACAGCTTGTTCGCTGGTTACCTTCGGCGTGAGCCCAGCGATTGATGCCTGTAGACGATCAGCGTTGGGAATGCAGTTGCTCGAGAAGCCGACGAGTTGTCCGTTACTACGAAACCGAATTTCCAGATTACCAAATCCGCCACGCAACGGATAACGAAACGGTCTTTGTTGATAACGAGCTATTTTCTCGCCTGACGGTTCATCGATTCTTTCAACCAGGGAAAGTTGGTTTGGGTCGGCGCCAATCAGACGTTCCCATTCGACAATGAATCTGCGCAGCGACTCTCGCGTGTCGTCTTCTGTTGGCTTTGTTTCAAAACCAACCTTCGGGAGATAAATCGGCGCGGGCAGATTCGCCGGCAGACTTTCCAGAGTAGCCGTGTACGGGTGCAGGTTCGCTTCGGTCTTTCCGGGCAGACCATAGCGTTGCGACAACTGATACCAGGCCACCGACGCTTCTTCTAACCTGCTCCCAGGATCGGGTAACGCGACAGGATATGGTGGACGATTTGATGCTGGCCCATTGGCATCAGGCGGCTGCAATGCAGCGCATGCACTTGCCAGCAATACGGCCGCGAGGGCAGTTGTCAGGATCACACTTTTGCCCATAAAAGTACCGGCACACATTCTCTTAGCCTCTGATTTTCCCATCGTCGTATAATCAAAATACTTGGAGGAGCTGTTGCCTAAAGATAACGAAAACATTCCCTTCCTTGGACCAATCGAACCATCGGAGCCCCAGGGTTTTTCGGCAGAACAAATGATCCGTTGCGAGGAGTGCCTGAGAGCAAATCCTCCTACAAGGGTCAGTTGTCTATATTGCGTCGCTCCGTTGCCTGTAACTGAGTCGTCCGCTAAGCTCCGGAAGCCGGTCCTGCGCCAGCCGGAAAAACACCAGCCAGGTTATAACAACATTCTAACTCCGCCCGATCGAATCGCGGAGGACACAGTCATTGAGACTGCCGCGCTTCTGAAGTTGTCGACGGAAAATGTTCAAGCTGTCATGTCTCAAACCGTACCAATGCCGGTGGCTCGTACGGCGAGTCGGGAAGAAGCGGACTTGGTCACCGAAAGACTACAGGACCTCGGCTTAACTTGCACAACGCTGAGCGATGAAGACCTCGGTTTGTTGTTTTCGGACAGCATAGTGAAGCGTGTCAGAGCAATGCGTTTTGATGATGGCTTTCTTGCGATTCAATTAGCAGGCGGCGAAGAGATCGAAGTCTCATGGGCCGACATTGTTTTGATTTTGTCGGGCCGGCTAATAGAAACAACAATCGAGGTTAAAGAACGCCTGTCGAGAAAACCTGAAACAGAGCTAATCGATGCCAGTGAGTTCTTCAGAGACGAAGCCTTAATCGATCTTTATACATCAACGCATCCATTCACCTGGCGGGTCGGCGCGGGCGGCTTCGATTTTTCATGTCTGGAAAGCGAGAAGGCGCTTATTGCTAGTGAAAACATTGCCAGACTACAGCGGCTGCTAGTGTCTCGAGCTGTGAACGCGGAGTTTGATGACTCTTATCCACGCGTGCGCAATCTCCTCGAGCTTGCGTGGAGCACACAACAGGAAACGCAATCGAGTGGTTGGCGTCGTGAGAGACCAGGTAAACTGAGTGTTGGACTTGCTACGACTAAGAGTAATGAAACCCAATTTACGCGCTATTCTCGTTTGCGCTATTACTTTTTAAGCCGCGGATGAACGCAGATAAACGCCGACCAGATAGACAGGATCTTATTTATGGTCCAAACGCGGTGCTCGAAGCTTTGCGCGCGGGCAAGCGACAAATTGAAACTATTACGATTCTGGAAAGTGCGCGACCAGATAGGCTGAAGTCGCTTATCGAGCTTGCGCGCGAAAAGGGTGTGCCGGTCCATCGCGTACCGCGCCTTGATCTCGATCGTTCACTTGGCGACGTAAGACACCAGGGAGTCGTCGCGCGCATCGCAGCCGCGCGTTATGCAGACGCCGAAGAGTTTTTGGACCAACTCGAAGCGAAGATTGGCAGTCCCGATCCCCCGCTGGTGCTCGGGCTTGATAGCGTTGAAGATCCGCGCAACATGGGATCGATCCTGCGTACAGCAGAGTGTGCCGGTGTTCATGGGGTTTTCATTGCCGAGAGACGTGCCGTCGGATTGACGAGTGTTGTGGCAAAGGTTGCGGCGGGTGCGCTGGAGTACGTGCCGGTGGCGCGCGTTACTAATCTGGTTCGATTGATAGACCAATTGAAAGAACGTAACATCTGGGTAATTGGAGCAGCGGCGGAGGCGAAGCAGTCATATACCGAATGGGACTGGAAACTGCCGGCTGCGATCTTTTTAGGAAGTGAAGGCCATGGGCTGCACCGGCTGGTTAGAGAACACTGTGACGTGCTGGTGCGTATCCCGGTGGCAGGTCAACTGGAGTCGCTGAACGTATCGGTCGCTGCGGGAGTGTTGCTTTTCGAAGCGAGACGCCAGCGAATACTAAGCGTGAGAGGCGAAAAATAGCTATGTTCTGTCCGAAGTGCGCCACTAACAATCTCGATGGGGCAAGCTTTTGTCGCGGATGCGGAGCGAATATTAGTCTGGTACCGCAGGCTTTGAAGGGTCAGATGATGCAACCACCCGCGGAAGAGATCGAAGGTGGACGCCGTCATCGCCGCCGGCGAGAAAAGGGAGAAGTGACCCTCGACCAGTCGTTCAAAAACATTTTCATGGGCATTGGGTTTCTCATCATTGCCATCGTGCTTTCGAGAACTATCGGATACGCCTGGTGGTTCTGGATGTTATTGCCTGCATTCTCGTTGATGGGTACCGGAATCGCGCAGTACATTCGGATCAAAGAAAGAGAGAAGCGGCAGCCGTTACCGGCGCCGCCGTTGAACCAGGCGTTTCAGCCACCCACACGACCGCCTGAGGAGCTCAGGGCCCCGGTGGCCAGCGTTACCGAAGGAACCACACGACATCTTGGCGTCGAGGCGCCAACTCGCCAATTCGATCCAAGCGAACACAAGTAGTCCTATCCGTGGCAGAAACTGAGAGAACACGTGTTTGTGTGCCAGTCTGCGAGCAAGATCTCGTTGCTATGCGGAAGGCGTGTGATCTCGCGACCGGTTGGGCAGAGATCATTGAGCTTCGTTTGGATTGTCTCGAACGGATCCCTGTCGATCCCGGCAGCCTTCTGAACAATTTCTCGCGCCCGGTAATTCTCACTTTTCGTCCAACCGAACAAGGTGGATATCGCGACTCAACCCGCGCCGAACGAAAAGCATTCTGGACCTCCATCGCGCCACAAATCGATTCGCAGTGGTGGGATGTGGAAGGCGATTTGGTTCACGAACTCGCGCTCGATTGGTCGCGCATCATAGTTTCTCATCACGACTTCGCGGGTGTGCCAGACGATCTCGATCGGATCTTCGAACGACTCGCTGAGACGCCGGCCGCCGTTGTAAAGATTGCCGTGCAGGCCCATGACATTGTCGATTGTCTGCCTGTTTTTCATCTGCTCGATCGTGCACGCAATCAGGGCAGGGCATTGATTGCAATTGCGATGGGTGATGCGGGAATTGCTACTCGCATACTTGGACCATCGCGTGGATCGTATCTAACTTACGGAGCGCTCGACGACGACAGCGCCACCGCACCGGGACAGGTGAATGCTCGCAGTCTCCGTTTGCTTTATCAAATTGACAAAATAGACAGCAAGACAATGATCTGCGGTTTGGTTGGTCTACCAGTGATGCATTCCGTCTCGCCGCATGTTCACAATGCCTCCTTCGCGTCAGAACGAATCAATGGGGTTTACCTGCCATTCGAAGTCAGGGATGCGCGAGCGTTTTTCAGACGTATGGTTCATCCGCGTTCGCGAGAGTTGAACTGGAATCTGCGCGGTTTGAGTGTCACGGCTCCGCATAAACAGACGGTGATGGAGTGTTTGGATTTGGTAGATCCGACGGCAGAAAAAATTGGCGCGGTTAATACAGTCGTTGTCGATCAGGAACGGCTGCTGGGCTATAACACTGATGCCGCAGGATTCATTGAACCATTGCTCGTTCGTTTCGGAACGGTGCGTGATGCAAGAGTAGCGATTATTGGCGCTGGCGGTGCTGCACGTGCGGCCGTGTATGCTTTGCGACAGCAGAACGCGCAAGTTACTCTCTTCGCGCGTGATGTTGGCAAGGCGCTGCCGTTGGCGCAGTTGTTTGATATCTCATGTGAGTCGCTCGCAGGCGCTTCATTCAGCGGCTATGACTTTGTTGTCAATGCAACGCCGTTGGGTTCCGGGGCGCACATCGATCAGAGCCCGGTGACGTCCGAACAACTGAACGGCGTCCGTTGCGTCTACGATCTTATCTACAATCCGAGAGAGACGCGGCTATTGAAAGAGGCCGGCGCCGTTGGCTGCGAGACGCTTGGCGGACTGGAGATGCTTGTAGCTCAGGCAAAATTACAGTTTGAATTATGGACCAAAATAAAACCGTCATCGGCAGCGATCCACGAGGCTTTGGAGAAACTGCCATGAAAGAGGACCTGTTTTGGATCCATCGTTCCGAGGCCCGTTTGCATCACAATCAGTCCTTTTGGTCACAAAGTTCTCCCCGATAGTCTTACTCAAGAGTTATAGCCCGGGATTGCATTGCCCGTACCTCCCGTGCCCCGCGCCGCATCGAAAATGAGTATTCCTGCAATGGATGACGCAAATCCGGTATTGTCCCGACGACTGGTGCGTTACGGATTGATCTGGGGAGTGTGGACGATCGTCGCACTCTTCTTCTGCACCCAGGTCTACGTGATGAACTCCGCTGAAAGGCAGCCAATACGCTTTCGCGATTTTCTCTTTCAGGCCTCGAGCTGCTATTTTTGGGCGCTAGCGACGCCACTCGTCCTTTGGCTTTCCCGTCGTTACTGTATTGAACGACACAATTGGCGACCACGAGCGGCCCTTCACTTCGTTCTCAGCGTCCTTCTGAGCAGCACGCTGATCGTGACTCATTTTCTCTTCTACATGATTATCGTGGGCCGGGCGAGCAGTATTTCCGGGCGCCGAGTTTTTAACGTCACCTATTACAACCTCGACAAATGGATGCTCTTTTACTGGCTCATCGTCGGTATGAGCCACGCACTCAGTTATTACAACAGTTTTCGCAAAGGCGAGCTGAAGGCTTCTGAGCTGCGCACCCAACTCGTGCAGTCGCAGTTGGAAGCCTTGAAAATGCAGATCCATCCACACTTCCTCTTCAACACACTCCATTCGATTTCCGCATTGCTAAGCAGAGACACTGAAGGCGCCCGAAAGATGATCACTCGATTGGGCGACTTCCTTCGGTTGACACTGGAGAACTCCGGCTCAATGGAGGTGACCCTGCAACAGGAGATTGAGTTTCTGAACGGGTATCTGGAGATCGAGCGGATTCGTTTTCAAGACCGTCTCACCACGGAGATTCGTGTCGATCCGGAAGTGCTTGACGTTCGCGTGCCCAACCTGATTCTGCAGCCGATCGTCGAGAATGCCATGCGACATGCGATTGGAAACTCGACCTCGGGTCGGGTCGAAATCACTGCGGCGCCGCGAAACGGCGTCGTGCGCATTGAAGTAAAGGACAACGGACCGGGCATTCAACCGGAACAGTTGTTGGAGGCTCGCCGCGGGAGAGGACTTGGTCTGGCTAATACTCAGGCTAGACTCGCGGGACTGTACGGCGACGCGGCGCGCTTCGAGCTTAACAATAACCCAACTGGTGGATTGGTCGTCGCGCTCGAGATCCCTCGCTAACCAGCCTGGCGATCAATTCTGTACAGAAACTCGCATTCATTTCCACTTTTTCGTGTATTACTTGAAAATTTTGGGCCTTCACGCGAATCGCAAATACGAAACCTCGCATCCAAATTTGTCGTAACCAGCCGAAGAAAGTATCTAGACGCGCTTGGTTCGCGCCACAAGTAAATCGACTGCGGTGTTCATTTACTGTGTGACCCTCATTTCACCGTTCATTGCGTTATTCACAACTGGTTGGAGGCAAAGTGACGAACGCAAGATGTATTCGCGCGTTGGTCGTCGACGATGAACCACTCGCTCGCGAGATGATTCGCGAGATGCTTTTCGATGATTCCGACGTCGAGATAGTCGCGGAGTGTGCCAATGGTCGTGAAGCGGTGGATGCGATCAAATCGCTCAAGCCCGATCTTGTCTTTCTGGATATACAAATGCCAGAGCTGGGCGGCTTCGAGGTTCTTGCGTCGTTCGAACCCGAGTCGACTCCTTACGTGATCTTCGTTACAGCCTACGATCAATACGCCGTCCGAGCCTTCGAGGTGCATGCCTTCGACTACCTGCTGAAGCCGTTTGATCACGAGAGATTCGATACCGCGTGGCAGCGAGTCAAAGAACAAATCCGAGTTGACCAGAGTGGCGAAAGAGACCGGCACATTCTCGCTTTGCTCGAGGAGTTGAAGTCTGGTCCGCGTCATCTGGAACGACTAGTGATCAAGAACGGCGGCCGTGTCTTTTTCCTGAATGTGCAGGACGTGTACTGCATCGAGTCGGAGGGAAACTACGTGCGCGTCTACGACAACCAGAAGGGCTATCTGCTACGAGAGACGATCAGTAACCTCGAGGAGCAGTTAGACCCGAAGCAGTTTCGCCGCATTCATCGTTCCGCGATTGTTAAGATTGACCGGATCAAAGAGATGCAGCCATGGTTCCACGGTGAGTACCGCATCATCATGGAAAACGGTAAGGAACTCACCCTCAGCCGCAACTACCGCGCAAATTTCCAGGGCGCCGTCGGCAATTCGATCTAGCCCCCAAAAAGGCATAGGAAAAAGCCAGCCACAAAAAGGCACAAAACGCACAAAATGATTATTCATCCGAGACGTCCATTCCTCATATCGGATTCTTGAGCGCCCACCTGAATAATCATTTTGTGCGTTTTGTGCCTTTTTGTGGCAACCACTTTTATGCCGTCTGTGGCCATTCCATCCCAAAAATTAGCCGTTCCGTCACAGATCGGGATCGGCTGTCGCAGGAAGTCTGAGAATATTTCGACCGCAGCCGCACCAAAGACTCCCCAGTGTTAGCCCAGGCGGCGTGGCTGCTGCCGCATCTCTTGGAGGAGACATGACGAGCGAATCGATTTTGGGATTGGAACTTAACAGAACTGACTCCGCTGAACAGACACAAAGCGAGCCAAACGTCGACGCGCGCCTGAATACCTTGCGCGAGACGGTCTTACAACTATTGGATGAAGTTGAATCGCTGGCGATTTCGAGGCCGGTGGATATCAAGCACGGGGCGAATTTTCCAGACGAAGTAAGGCAGTTTGAAGTGAGTCTTATTCGCACAGCGCTGGGCCGTACCGCCGGTAGCCAGACGCGTGCAGCCAAGTTGCTCGGACTGAAGCCGACCACGCTAAACGCCAAGATCAAGCGCTACGGAATCATGGCTTGAATGAGCTTTGTGGTTCACTGCTATACTGACAAGCAGTGGACGAGCGTTACAGCAGACAGATTCTCTTCAGTGGAATTGGCGAGGAAGGACAGCGACGGCTGCTGGCCGCGCGAGTACTGATTGTCGGTTGCGGGGCGCTGGGATCGGCCCACGCTGAATCGTTGGCGCGTGCGGGTGTGGGCCACCTGCGCATTGTCGATCGAGACTTTGTCGAACCTTCGAATCTGCAACGGCAGACGCTGTTCACGGAGAGTGACGCTGAGAAGCGTCTGCCAAAAGCGATCGCGGCCGCCAATCACCTGCGCGAGATCAATTCCGAAATAGAAATCGAACCTCACATTCTCGACGTCAACCACTCAAGCGTCGAGCGCCTGCTCGACAGCGTCGATCTTGTCCTCGATGGCACAGACAATTTCACCACTCGTTACCTTATCAACGATGCCTGTGTGAAGCACAATACAAATTGGATCTACGGTGCTGCGGTTGGTTCATACGGCGTGACGATGACCATTCGGCCGCATCAAACGGCATGTTTGCGTTGCGTGTTTGAAGAAGCTCCGCCGGCCGCGAGTGCTCCTACCTGCGATACTGCAGGCGTCATCATGCCAATTATCAACATCGTTTCGGCCGTGCAGATTTCGGAAGCTATCAAGTTAATCACCGGACAACTCGAAGCACTCCACAGATCGTTGATGCAGTTTGACGTCTGGCGCAACGAATGGCGCAGAATCGGGACCGGTGTGCGTCGTGAAGATTGTCGGACGTGTGGACTCGGCGTTTACGAAACACTGTCGCAAACAGGTGAAGGAGCTGCTGTTTTGTGCGGTCGCGACGCGATCCAGATTTCACCAGCTCAGCCGACTCGCATTAACTTCTCAACACTCGCAGAGAGACTTCGACGGGCGGGTGAAGTAAAGTTCAATGAGTATCTGCTCCGTTTTAAGACCGGAAACTTTGAACTCACTGTGTTTCAGGATGCGCGCTCCATCATTCGCGGTACCGATGAGATCTCAATCGCTCGCTCGCTTTACGCCAAGTACATAGGAACCTGACTAAAAGATGATCATTAAACAACGCGGTAGCCTCGCAATCATTGCAGTATTACTTTTCACTCTTCTTTCTTTTTCCGTACAAGCAGGCCAGCCCGCTGTCTGGGAGACAAGCGGTCGCACCGAATTGTTAAAAGGCGACGCACGCGGCGTGTCGATCAGCGATACCGGCGTCCTCATGCTGGCTCCGAGACTCAACGAAGTTTTCAACACTCAACAGACTTACATTTGGTCCAGTGCAGTCGATGGCCAGGGCAATGTATTTCTCGGCACCGGACATGATGGAAAGATCTTTAAGGTCTCGAGCGCTGGGACAGGGTCACTGCTTTATGATGCGGCGGAACTCGACGTAACTGCGCTAGCGATCGGTCGTGATGGTGTGCTCTACGCGGGGACGTCTCCGGACGGCAAAGTCTATCGCATCGCGGCCGATGGTAAAGCTGACGTCTACTTCGATCCGGGCGACAAGTACATTTGGTCTCTTGCGGTCATGAGTGATGGTTCACTCGCCGTAGGCACAGGTGACAGCGGTAAGCTTTATCGAGTGCGAGCGGCGGGCGCCACTCCCCAGTCTTCTTTGCTTGTGAGCACGAATCAAACACACGTGATCTCGCTCGCAGTAACACCACAGGGCGATCTTATTGCCGGAACTGACTCGGGTGGCCTGGTTTTGAGAGTCTCTCCCGAAGGCAAGACGTTTGCACTCTTCGATACGCAGCTCCGAGAGATCCATGCGCTGGCTCCTGCGGCTGATGGATCAATCTATGCACTGGCTCTGAGTGAAACAGCAGCAGGGGCACGTACACCCTCGACACCACCAGTCACGACGCCGCAGACTGGTGAAGGCGCCACCGGTAGCACCACAGTGACGATTACTGCCATTGATGAGAGTGGTGCACCGATCCAGGGACAGACGGCCGCCACACGAAGCCGAAATGATGTTTCAAACGCTCGCAGCGCGGTATTTCGAATCCTTCCTGACGGGGCCACCGACGTCGTTTGGAGTTCAACAACTGTTACTGCATTCGCGATCGCGCCGGCACTGCAACCGGGCAGCGTACTAATCGGCACCGCTGACAAAGGACGCATTTACTCAGTCACAAACGACGGGCGCGATACGCTTCTGCTGCAGTCTCCAGAAGGTCAAATCTCCTCGCTGCTGACAAGAAACAACCAGATCTACGCAGCTTCGAGTAATCAGGGAAAACTGTTTCGCTTTGGCAATGAATTGGTGAGCGAAGGTACATACGAGTCGCCAGTCAGAGATGCAAGGTTGACGGCATCCTGGGGACGGATCTGGTGGCGCGGCGCCGGAGCGGTCGAGGTCCAAACGCGTAGCGGTAATGGTGAGCGTCCCGACGCAACGTGGAGTGACTGGAGCGCTGCGTATCGAGATCCGGAAGGGAATCAGATCTCCAGTCCGCGAGCGCGCTTTATTCAGTGGCGTGCAACAGTTCGTGCTTCCAACTCACCGTCGGCGCCATCGTGGGTGGAAGACGTGAGCGTTGCTTACCTGCCTCGGAATGTCGCGCCCGAAGTGCTCTCGATAACGGCTTTGCCGATCGGGGTCGGACTGCAGCAAATTGCGCAGGTAACTGTCGATCCCAACGTCGAATCGTCGGGGCTCGATCCGGCGATATTTGGACCAGTAGCCCAGGTGCCGCCACGACGTTTCTACCAGCGTGGGGCGCGTTCGTTTCAATGGCAGGCAGAAGACCGTAATTCCGACACACTCGAATATGCGATCTACTACCGCGCATTGAACGAGCAAACGTTTCGATTGTTAAAGGACAAACTGAGAGACAACTTTTACACGATCGACGGCGCAACGCTTGCTGATGGACGTTACATCATTAAAGTTGTTGCTTCGGATGCGCCTGATAATCCATCCGGGCAAAAGCTCACCGGCGAGAGATTGAGTGAGCCGGTTGACATCGACAATACGCCACCGGTCCTGAAAACAGTTGGCCAGCCTCAGATAACACGAGATTCGGTGAAGGTGGTTTTCTCCGTAGACGATGCGACTGGCAAGTTGAAAAAGGCGGATGCGAGTCTGGACGGCGCGGCGTGGATACCGGTCTTTCCGGACGATGGCATCGCGGACAGCGGCCACGAGGTCTATACGGTCGAGTTTCCTGCCCTTGGTCCAGGAGAACATACAATCTCGCTGCGAACTTTTGACACCAGCGGCAACATCGGCACTTTGAGCGTCACCGTTCGCCGCTAGATCGCCCGATCGTTATGTGCCTTTTGTGTCTCCGTGTGGCTATCCCTCTTCGTGGCACTTGCGCACGATAAGGTGCGGCGTAAATTCGAACCGTGCGAAATTAGGCCCATTTTGTTAGACTCTCGAGCCAAAATTACGTGGCACCTGTCTTGCTGCCTCTCCGATCAGCGCATCTCTTTCTCCCTCCTGCGCAGAACTGGCATGAGGAGAAAAGGCTGAAAATGATTAGGCTAATGCGAGAATTACTGGTGATAGCGATGCTCGGCGTAGTGTCGGTCGGAGCATTCGCACAGCGCAAAGACCAGGATAAGCGACCGCCAAAAGAGCCCGCAAAGGTCATCACAAATGACCGGAAAGATCAGCGGCCGCCCAAGCAGAACAACAATCAGCAACCAAAAGGGGGCAATCGCAATCGCCCCGACTGAAGCCACAAAGGCATTCAAACTAAACCACAAAGAAACACAGAGAACTTAATCGAGGGTGCGACCTGAGATTAAGTTCTTTGTGTTAACTGGGCTTTTCTGTGGCGTTTATCTCGATACATCTCGGCGTCAGCTTTCGCCATCTGGTCCTCAATCCCAAACTCATAAGTGTGATCGATTTCGACCGCACCGATGCTCAGTGATAGTTCAAAGGGCAGGTAACCGGCATCGTTGTAGGCTTTGAGGTTGTTTCGTAGTCTTTCAATCAACTTGCGCGATTCCGGTGTAGCAACGTTTGGAGCAAGAACTGCAAACTCATCGCCACCGAGCCTGGCAACAATGTCGCACTCACGGAAAGTGTTGCGCAGCACTTCTCCCACGGCTGTGATTGCCTGCGAACCTGCCTGATGGCCCATTGTGTCGTTGATTTGTTTCAGGCCATCCATGTCTGCATAGATGAGTAAAGACTTTGTGCGCGACCGGCGCGTCATCTTCGCGTGATGCTCAGCGAGATTATAAAAACCACGATGATTGTGTAGCCCCGTCATATGGTCCGTCAGACTCATGCTGCGCAACGTCTCTTCAGCCATCTGACGCTCGACGATTGCCTCTTCGAGTTCCAGAACGCGTTGTCGTAAGTTGTTCTGGAGGGAAACGATTCTCGCGCCCGCCTGGACACGCATGCGCAATTCGTGTCGATCAAATGGTTTTGTTATATAGTCGTCAGCGCCTGCTTCCAGTCCTTCGAGCAGACTCTCTTTACTGTTGAGCGCCGTGAGCAAAATGATATAGATGGGAGCCTTGTCGTTTTCAGCTCTCAGTTGACGACAAATTTCAACGCCGGTCAGATCGGGCATCATCCAATCGAGAATTGCGAGCAGCGGCGCATCATCCTGTTGCAGAGCTTCGAGGGCGTCGATGCCGTTGTTGGTGACGACAATCTCGTGCCCCCAGCCTTTGAGGTTGGCGGTGAGAACGCGACACGATACCGGGTCATCTTCTGCGATCAGTATCTTCATGACATTCGTCTTTGACGCTCCGCGAGAAGTATCTCTTCAACGCGGGCAAATTCATTTTTGAGACACAGCAATAGTTCGGCGCCGGCAATCTGGTGATTTGCGGTGAGATGCTCGAGTACGTCCGCGATCACTCCCATTTGCAGAATGCCGAGGTTGTTGCTGCTACCGCGCAGGCTGTGTGCAGCTCGCCTGGCAGATAACCAGTCGTCGCTTGTTATCCCTTCGTGTATTGCGTTGAAGATGCGAGGAACCTCATCGAGGTAAAGGTCGATTAACTCGACGACAAAGTCCGGCTCACCTTCTTCCTGTGCCTCGTCGTAGCTGTTGAGAATGGCGAGATCGACCGGGACGTGAGAAAGCATCAATTCGTTTTGATCGACTGTTGTGTTTGTTGGCGACATTACTAGAGCCTCCGCTGTTTATGAGCGCTATTGTGGTAACGGATTCTTGACGCGGTTTTCGTGGCCTTTGACCAGCAGCCGCAACGTGTTCTGAAACTGTTCCGGCGTGAATGGTTTCGGCAGGAACAAAGTCACACCGGCCGCGAAACTGTTTGCCATCAGTCTGAGGTCCTGTTCGGAAGTGATCATCATTACCGGAATGCGCAAAAGTCTTTTCTCGGTATTCATGAATCGAATCACGTCGAGACCGGCGAGTTTGGGCATCATCATGTCAAAGATTGCGCCGCAAAAGTTCGCATCCGTTTGTAGTAAGCGATAGGCTGCGCCGCCGTCGTTTACGACAACGGGCTGGAAACCCTCGCTTTCGGTCAGACGAGTTACTACACGACGAATGATGGGGTCATCATCAGCAATGAGAATGCGTTGGGTTTTTGGTGGGACAGTAGGCACGTGTAATTTCCTCTCGAAGTGCTTATTTCTCGTCAAAGAGTTACCTGAACTGAAAACACTCTCTCGAGCGTCTTGGCCAAGTCTTCAGGGCTGACTGGCTTGGAAATGTAGTCGTCCATACCTGCGGCGAGGCATTTTTCTCGATCACCGGCGAGTGCATTTGCAGTCATCGCTACGATCACGGTGTGTTTCTTTGTGCCTTCACGACGACGAATCTCAGCAGTCGCTTCATAGCCATCCATGTGTGGCATCTGACAATCCATCAACACGAGGTCGTATGGAATTCGCTGCAGTGCCTCAACTGCTTCTCTACCATCTGCGACAGCATCGGCGCGGTAGCCGAGTTTCTGTAGCTGATGCACCGCGACTTTCTGATTCACGATGTTGTCTTCAGCGAGAAGGATCAGTTTGTTCTGCAGATGTTCGCCAAGCACCGATCTGGTGGGCGACGGTCGATTTGCGGTTATTGAATGAATTTCGCCGGTTGGCTTTGTGAATCTGGCAGTGAACCAGAAAGTGGATCCTTTTCCAGGCTCGCTAAAAACACCGATCTTGCCGTCCATTAACCCGACCAACTGTTTCGAAATTGCTAGTCCGAGTCCAGTGCCGCCGTACTTTCTCGTGGTTGAACCATCGGCTTGTGTGAAGGCCTGGAAGAGATTTGACTGCGCTGCTTCGCTAATACCAATGCCCGTGTCGCTGATCTCGCAACGGATTACGGTCTCGGCACTCGAGTCTGATTCTTTTCTGATTCGCACCGTAACATTACCGTGATCGGTAAACTTTACTGCGTTTCCGATCAGGTTCAGCAGAACCTGGCGAACACGTCCGGCATCGCCTCTCAACTCCTTGGGGACGTCAGTTTCAATATGTGATACCAGGCTGATCTTCTTGTCTCGTGCCTTTTCGGTAAGCAGGTCGAGCGTGCCGTCAATCGTTTGTTTGAGATTGAAGTCGAGTGTTTCGAAGTGCAGTTTTCCAGCTTCGATTTTAGAGAAGTCGAGAATGTCGTTGATGATGGTCAGGAGTGCTTCACTGCTGTTGCGGATGGTTTGGGCAAACTCACGCTGTTCCTCGGTGAGATCGCTATCGAGCAGTAAACCGGTCATGCCGATCACGCCATTCATCGGCGTGCGGATTTCATGGCTCATGTTTGCGAGAAACTCCGACTTGAGCCGTGCTGATTCCAGCGCCATGTCACGCGCCTGCTTAATCTCCTCTTCAGCGCGTTTGCGATCGGTAATGTCGCGGGCGATTCCCTGTACGCCTACGGGTATGCCGTTTTGATAGTTGAGTCGAGAATTGATTTCGACTGCGACTCGGCGACCGTCCTTGGCAATGACTTCTATTTGGTAGGCGGCAGTTTTCTCTCCGGCACACTTTCGAAGCAGCATCGACTTTGCCAATTCACGATATTCAGGAGCGATCACCTGGAGGGCGTTGAGTTTGAGGGATTCCTCAACCGTGTATCCCGTGATCGCTTCATTCGCGCGATTAACCGAGGCGTAGTTTCCTTCTAAGTCGTGGGTATAAATGATGTCGTTGGCGTGCTCGAAAATGTCGCGATATCGTTCTTCGCTTTCGCGAAGAGCCGTTTCAATCTGTTTGCGTTCCTGGATCTCCTGCGTCAATACATCGTTCGCTGCTGCCAGCTCTGCGGTACGTTGTTCAACGCGTTGCTCCAGATCGGCGCGTGCTTTCCGAAGCGCGTTTTCACTGGCGTCCTGATTGGCACAATGAACTGCCTGGTTCCACATGTCGCGTTTGCTGGCCCGGCAGGAGACCACCAGAAAAATGTCTGTAAAGATCACCCATCCCGCGTGCTCCATCGTGCGCCACCCGCTGGCGGAAAAAACACCATCGCTAGATTGAGGCCAAAAGATACCAGGCAATGAATGATCGAGAACCACAACCAGCGTTGCGGGAACAAGCACACGCCAGTCGCGGTAGAAAGCAAGGAAAGCGAGCGAGCCAAAGATGTGAAAGTGTGTTTCGATGCGCCCGCCAGTGAGGCTCATCAATAAAGCCCCCATCAGCATCTGGGCAATCGCGATTACGTAACGAGTCGAAGTACTGCCGGAACGTGCGAGGCCGAGGACGACCGAGACTAGAGTTATGAAACCACCGACCACGATGGCCGAGTTCGAATTTATATGTGCGTGACCTTCATGTACCGGCCAATGGTCTGGTGTTGAAAACACTGCCAGGCCAATTACTGCCAGCCACTGCAGTGTCATGAGGGCTGCAAACATGCGATCCGTACGTTTGCAGATCGATAGCTCGTGCTGGCGCAAAAGCTTCGTCGCAGCTTCATGATTGAAATCTTTGTTGAAAGTGAGATCGACTGATGACATCGGAGATGCGTCTGAACAACTCAGTAATCAGACGTGTGGCAAATCAACCTGATTGGGTCATGTGGCGCAGGCATAAAGGAACAAGGAACGCACAACACGCGGTCCTGCCATGCGTCCGACTGGACAGAGCATGCGACGTGCCACCGTGTTTATTGTTACTCTGTAGCGCTTTCAGATGCCGAAACAGAGACCATCTCGCTTAATAGTTGTTCTAGCCTTCGCCGCGGTTTATATCCTCTGGGGTTCGACCTACCTCGGCATCCGTCTCGCTATCGAGACGTTGCCGCCGTTTTTAATGGCCGCCACCAGATTCTCGCTCGCGGGAATTATTCTTCTTACATGGTCACGCCTGAAGGGTGAACGCTTTTTGTCGTCGCTTAATCAATGGCGAAAGGCATTCATAGTCGGTGCATTGCTGCTGCTCTGTGGCAATGGTGGCGTGACCTGGTCTGAGAAGTATGTCGCTACTGGATTGGTGGCGTTACTCGTTTCGACGGAACCGCTTTGGGTCGTGATCCTTAATTGGATACTGACCCGCCGGCGTCCAAACTCGAAAGTGCTGCTGGGCGTGTTGATTGGACTTGCAGGAGTGACGTTGTTGGTGAGCGACGGGTTGTCGCGAGGAGGTGGTGACTCCTGGCTGAGTTTGGTTGGTGCGGGCGTGGTAATGCTGGCCGCGTTTGGCTGGGCGGCGGGTTCGGTTTTCTCGAATCGGCATCCGATTGGCGCTTCAACGTCGATGTCGTCAGGCATGCAGATGCTTGCGGGAGGGAGTTTACTTCTCATCCTCGCACTGGTTTCTGGTGATGTTGGTCGGTTGAATCTTAGCAACGCATCATGGACCTCGATCGGCGCATTCTTTTATCTACTCGTGTTTGGCTCACTCGTTGGTTTCACGGCTTACAGCTGGCTGCTGAACAACGTGACGCCCGCGATGGCTACGACGTACGCGTATGTGAATCCCGTGGTAGCAGTCTTCTTGGGCTGGCTAATTGCGGGAGAGCCACTTACTTCGCGAACGTTATTAGCTGCGGTGGTGATCGTCAGCTCAGTGGTCCTGATCACAACCTTCAGTCACGAACCCACGCCGACCATTCACGACTCCCAATGCCCGACTCCGCCCTGCGCATGAATGCTCACAATAAGGCACCAAAACCACAAAATAGGTTCTGCTGGTTTTGTGCTTTGTGTGCCTTTTGTGCTTTTTTGTGGGTATGACTCGTCTGCAGCAACTCGAGAAGCAGATCGCCCGTCTCGGACGCAGAGCGGATCAGCTCAACGTGATCAGCGGTAAGTATTGGACCGCGCGCCGGATCGTCTTCATTTCCGGTGTACTTTTGGCGCTCGCGTTCTGCAACTTCGCCGGTACCAAATCAGCATGGTTTGTTGCCGCGCTACTCGCGATCTTGTTTTTTGTCGTCGCGATGTTTCACTCGAGAGTGCGGGATAGTCTCACGCGCAACTCGCTGCTGATTGAAATCAAGAAGGTACAGATCGCGCGCATCCAGTTGCACTGGGAACGCCTCCCCACGGCCGAGCAAACGAGATCTCCTGACGCGAACCATCCTTTTGAAAGTGACCTTGATATTTCCGGCGATCGATCTCTGCATCGACTGATCGATTGCGCCGTTACACGCGAAGGCAGCGAGCGTTTGAGATCATGGCTATTGAATTCTCAGCCAGGTGCACGGTTAATCGAGCACCGGCAACAACTGGTGCGAGAACTGAAGAGCCACTCGTTATTCCGAGACAAGCTTCAGTTACTTTCCGCGGTTGCACGTATCAGCACTGCCGGACCAGTACAATCGAAGCAGTATTCAAGTCGTTGGAACTCAAACGTGCTGGTTGACTGGATTCAACGAAGCGGGCCGAAGAGTTCACTGTTGCCGACAGTCATATCCCTATCGGTTCTGTCGGCGCTCAACTTAGCCAGCATCTTGCTCTGGAGTTTTGATCTCATTCCACGGATCTGGCCATTTGTTCTCCTGGCCTATATTGGGACGATGCTCTGGCGGCAATCACTCATCGCCGGTGCCTGGGCCGAGTTGCACGATCTCGAAAAGGCGCTGAGGCATTTCGAGATCGTCTTTAATTACCTGGAGTCACACAGCTATCGAAGGACTCCCGCACTGGCGAAAATCTGTGCGCCTTTCGCCGACGAGGGAAAACGGCCTTCGATTGAGATCAGACGACTGGGGCGCCTGGCGGCGGCGTTAGGAGTACGCACCAATCCGCTTCTGCATCTGTTGGTTCATCTCCTTTTTCCGTGGGATTTCTTCTTTACTTACCGGCTTGATCTCGTCAAAAAAGAGATCGCGCATCTGCTGCCGCGCTGGCTTGATGCATGGCACGAGCTCGAAGCCCTCAACTCTCTGGCCAACTTTGCCTATCTCAATCCGCATTACGTTTTTCCGGAATTAATTGCCGAGCCGGGTTTGTTTGGCGCTCGCAACCTCGGCCATCCGTTGTTGAAACCCGAGGCGAAGGTATGTAACGATTTTGCGTTGGACCATGAAAACAGGATCGTGATACTCACAGGCTCAAACATGGCCGGCAAGAGCACCTTCCTCAGGACCATCGGAGTAAACCTGTCTCTTGCTTACGCCGGTGCACCCGTGAATGCGGCGAGCCTGCAAACGTCACTGTTTCGTGTTTTCACGTGCATCAAGGTGAGCGACTCAGTACAGGACGGGCTTTCGTATTTTTATGCTGAGGTGAAACGGTTGCAGGCGCTGCTGGCGGCGACGAAGGTAGAGGATAGCTTCCCGGTGCTCTTTCTGATCGATGAAATCTTCCGCGGCACAAACAGTCGTGAACGGTTGATTGGAAGCCGATCTTACATCCGCGTATTGTCGGAAGGACCATCGCTGGGTTTGATTGCGACTCACGATCTGGAGCTAATCAAATTGGCAGATGAGATCGAAGGCGTGACAAACTATCACTTCCGCGAAGAAGTACACGACGGGCGAATGGTTTTTGACTACCGTCTGCGATCGGGACCATGTCCGACAACGAACGCGTTGAAGATCATGAGTCTTGAAGGGTTGCCCGTGGACGCGTAATCTCTTTCTATTTCAGCCACAGATTACACCGAGGAGTCTGCTCATGAAGAAAACGACATCGCTCAAACTCATCGTTATGTTGTTGGCGACAACTCTTATGACTGTGGTGGAATTGAGGTCATCTTCGGCGGCCAACGTCGCCAGCGTTAGGTTCGCCATCACTTATCCGGCGAGTGCGAGCAACGATGCCTTGGATGGCCGTCTGCTCTTGTTGATCTCAACCAACAACGAAAGCGAGCCCCGTCTTCAAATCAGCGAAGACCTGAGCACACAGCAAGTTTTCGGAGTAGATGTTGAAGCTTGGAGAGCCGGCGAAACAAAGACAGTCGATCAGAATGCCTTTGGTTACCCGTTGCGTAGTCTTGCAGAAATCAAACCCGGACAGTACTGGGTGCAGGCGTTGCTGCACCGCTACGAAACCTTCAAACGCTCCGACGGTCACACAGTAAAGCTGCCCATGGATCGCGGTGAAGGCCAACAGTGGAGCCGTGCTCCGGGCAATCTTTACAGCACGCCGAAACAGATCCGTATCGATGGTAACGCATCGTCCGTTTCGATCACGCTCGACAAAGTGATTCCAGCAATCGAGCCGCCGAAAGACACCAAATACATCAAGCACATCAGGATTCAGAGTGAACGCTTAACGAAGTTCTGGGGTCGTCCGATGTATCTTGGCGCTCACGTCTTATTGCCGGAAGGGTTCGACTCACATCCAGACGCGCGTTATCCACTCCTCATTTTTCACGGTCACTTTCCCGCGGACTTCGGTGGCTTTCGCGAAACGCCGCCCGATCCGAATCTGAAACCTGACTACAATGCGCGTTTCAAACTTTCGGGCTATAACCGCATCGTCCAGGAGAATGCCTATCAGTTCTACAAAGAGTGGACCGGTCCAAACTTCCCACGTTTTTTGATCGTTGAGATTCAGCACGCAAATCCGTACTACGACGATTCCTACGCCGTTAACTCAGCGAATCTTGGTCCATATGGCGACGCGATCACTTACGAGTTGATTCCCGAGATCGAGAAACGTTTTCGTGGTCTCGGCAAAGGCTGGGCGCGCTTTGTTTATGGCGGCTCTACCGGCGGCTGGGAAGCAATGGCGGTGCAAGTGTTCTACCCGGATGAATACAATGGCGCCTGGATCGCCTGTCCCGATCCGATCGATTTCCGCGCGTACACCGTCATCAATATTTACGAACATGAGAACGCTTACTATGCCGATGCGCCGTGGAAACGAATGCTGCGTCCAGGCAAACGCAACTATCTTGGAGAATTGGCGGCGACCGTTGAAGATATGAACCACATGGAGCTTGCACTCGGAACGAATAGCCGATCCGGAGGGCAGTGGGACATCTGGCAGGCTGTTTATTCACCGGTCGGGAACGACGGTTATCCCAAACCGATCTGGGATAAGTTGACTGGAAAGATCGATCGGTCAGTCGCGGAGTACTGGCGCGAGAATTACGATCTCGGGTACATCCTCAAACGCGATTGGGCCAAGCTTGGACCAAAGCTGGAAGGCAAGCTACACGTCTACGTCGGCGAAGCTGATAATTATTTTCTTAACAACGCAGTTTATTTGGTTGAGGATTTTTTGAAGGGTACCATGAATCCAAATTACGGTGGCGAAGTTGATTACGAACCGCGTGCGGAACATTGCTGGAATGGCGACCACACCAGACCGAATGCGATTTCGCGTTTAAGGTACCACCAGTTTTATGCACCTAAGATCGTCGAAAGAATCTTGAAGAGTGCGCCACCCGGAGCAGACCTGAAGAGTTGGCGTTATTAGCACACAGATTACGCGGCTTAACGCAGATTCTTCATGATCGCCATGTGGCCTTCGAGGATTTCGGTGGCTTGTTCCGGGTCGGGAGTTAAGGACCAGTCGTCGTGGTCCCACGTGCCGCCGAGAACGATGCCGTCGCGACGTGGAAACATGTAACCGCTGCTCAGATAACAGTAGTCAACCTCTTGTTGCGGCAGCAGTATTTCCAATTGTCCACGCACAGGAGTCAACTCCTCATCCCCAAACAGCGCACGTGAACCGAGGCCGGTGCAGTTGAAGATCACGGGCTCACGTAATCGCGCGAGCTCCTGCCGATTGCGAAATTCCTTCACTACAACTCTGCCGCCCGCGATGTAAAAGTCGCGCAGCAACGCACTCAGATAAATCGACGGCTCGATCAACATCGTCGAATACTGCCGCACGAACTGGAACCCAAAATAATTCTCCGGATCGCGATGAATCTCGATTTGCGGATAAAGATCATTTCCACCGGGCAGTTCGCGTTGCAATGAGAGTTCGTGATTGCTCAGTTCAAAGGTTTCGATCCAGCGCACACCATATTCAGTGCCAGCTAGCAACTGAAACGCCCGGTTCGAAATTCTACATGCCTGGCGAAACTGTTCATTGAATTTTGGCGTCGTAGTTTCAAAAACGGATGTGGGCGCCCACGACGCACCCGCAATGTTTGAGGTTGTGTCTGGCGGTAAATCTTTCGCGTAGATGGTTACGGTACCAGGACCATTCTGAAATCGTCGTTGTAAAAGCCGGGCAGTGGATAACCCGCTGACACCACAACCGAGCACCGCAAATTTTGTCGGTCGCGGACCTTTGTGCGCGATAAGAAAGTCTCGAGCCAGATCGACAGCGAGGGATGCGGTGCCCCAGGAAAGTGTTACACCACCGCCACCATGACCGTAGTTGTGAACTAGCAGCTTGTTTCCGAACCGCTGCGCGTCAACTACAAAGCCGCCGGGGCGATAAGGTCTCAAGCCGACCACCTCACGAATGACCCGATTGCGTGCGACTTTCACGGGGGCGAAGTGGCGCTTTGTATCGAAGGCGAGCGACGGACGCAGCGCCATCAACGCCGCGCTTATCGCTGCGCCACCAAGAAAGCCACGTCGGTTAATTCGTGTATTCACAGCCTACGCAGATTACGCAGATTTACTGTTACACGCAATCTGCGTAATCTGTAAATATGACTTCGTTTCCGGAATGGCTCGTGCCGATGGCTGCGACCCTGACCCAGGAACGCTTCAGTGGACCGGAGTGGGTCTTTGAACAGAAGTTTGATGGCATCCGCCTGCTCGTCTACAAAAAGGGAAACGACGTTCAGCTGTTTTCGCGGAACCATCTGCCACAAAACATTCCATCGGTCCAACATGCAATCGAGCGTATGCCGCACCAGGAGTTGATTCTTGACGGCGAAATTACGTGGCGTGGCGGCAGAGTGGCTTATCACGTTTTTGACATTATGTGGATTGATGGTCGGAACGTGACAACTATGCCGCTTGAAGAGCGTCGTGATCTGTTAGCCCAGTTGCCGTTTACCGAACCACTTTATCGGGTCACATTGATAGAGGATCCATCGCCTTGGGAACGCGCCCAGCGAGAAGGCTGGGAAGGTGTGATTGCGAAGCGCCGCGGCTCGATTTACGAACATCGTCGCTCTAAAGAGTGGCTGAAGATGAAATGCGAGTTGTCGCAGAATTTTCTCGTCGGTGGTTTTACTGATCCGCAGGGTAAACGAGTCGGACTCGGCGCACTCCTTGTCGGTTACAGGCAGGATAGCGACTTCGTCTTCGCTGGCAAGATCGGCACCGGCTTCGACACGAAACTGCTGTTGGATCTCCGAGCACGGCTAGACAAGCTCGAAATTCCAAAGTCACCGTTTACAAAGGCGACGGGCTTGCCAAGAGTGCGCGCGCATTTTGTAAAACCTGAGATTGTGGTGCACGTCGGGTTTATCGAATGGACCTCGCACGGCAAACTGCGCCATCCACGTCTACTCGGCGTAGTCGACCCCGAATGATCACTCATCCTGAAAAAATTCTGTTTCCCGGAGAGGGAATTACTAAAGGCGAGCTCGCTTCGTACTACGAAACGATAGCGCCCGTGATGCTGCCGCATCTGCGGCGACGACCGATCACGATGGAGCGCTATCATCGCGGCATCGGCGCAGCGGGCTTTTTTCAGAAGGATGTCTCGAAAGGATTTCCGGAGTGGCTGAAACGTGTCGAAGTGCCAAAGCATGGCGGCACAGTCCATCATCCGATCGCAAACGACGTTCGCTCGTTACTGTGGCTTGCGAACCAGAACAGTATCACGATCCACGTTTGGCCTTCGCGCACGCCGAACCTGTACCACCCGGACATCTGCATCTTCGATCTCGATCCATCCAGGGAAGACGATCCCGACACCTTGCGTGCGACGGCCTTGTTGTTGCGAGACTTCCTCGACGATCTGGGCCTGCCGAGTTGGATCAAGACTTCTGGTTCGAAGGGGTTTCATATTGCTGTGCCGCTTAACGGTAAGCATGACTTTGGCAACGTAGCCCGATTCGCACACACGGTTGGAAGAATCCTTGTGAGCCGCGATCCTGAAAATCTGACCCAAGAGTTCCACAAGGTTGATCGCGGTGGGCGCATCCTCGTGGATACCGGTCGCAACGGTTACAGCGCCACGTATGCGGCTACTTACACCGTGCGCGCCAAACCCGGCGCGCCAGTGTCAGCGCCTTGCACGTGGAAGGAAATTGAAAACGGAGAAGTTGGGCCAAAGACGTTTACTCTGCGAACGATGGCCCAACGGATTGCTGCGGTCGGCGACTTATGGTCCGAGATGCTGAAGAAAAAAGCATCACTTGTACGTCCCCTCGAACGTCTCGGCAAAATCAGAAGTTAATAGGATGAACAGCGCAACCATACGGCGAGTGGCGCTTCTAGGTGGGTTTCGAAAACATCGCCTGTTCGATAATCCGCAGGCGTTGCGCTGTCGATCCCTCTGCCTCGACGACAGTCGCGTCAATCCCAAGTTCATCTTCTCTAAAGATAAAACTCAGCCTACGGTCCACTGCGCGCTGCAGTTTCGGATGCTCGTCTTTATCAGTCTCGCCGTCGAATGGTAGATACACAATTAGATCGAGATGCTTTATTGCTTCCGACGCCACTTCGATTAGTCCGTGACTGCTTTCATGACTCAGAACGTCGATATAAGCGATGAAATCGACCGGGCATCGCTCGTAAATCACGTTCTCGCCGGGCGCGTGTTGGTGCAGACGATCGATATTGAATTCCAACTGTCTTACAAAGTCTTCGACACACGGTTCCGCGGAGAACTCCTCACCAAAATCCTCCACCAGCACCGTATACGGCTCAGGCTCGTGAACATACTCCGGATGCCGGCGCAGAAACTCGTCAATCAGCGTCGATTTGCCCACGCCATGTGTTCCCGATACAGCGATTCTCATGAGTCAGGTTATGGTTTTGAGACTACGCCTTACGACTGAGACACAAAAACCCACGCCTCGCCGCCCGATTTCAATCGTTTTCTCACGCGTTTGTAACCTTCCGGCTCATATGCATCTGCCTGTTCGAGTTCCTGTGTGGTGATCTTAAATACCGTGCCCTCCACGATATCTGATGGGGCTCCTGTGTATCGGAGGTTTCGATGATCGGCGGTCCCGCTCTTGACCACGAAGTCTTCGTCCGTGATCGTAATCATCACCAGTCGGTATCCGAGCAAAGCATCGGGCTGACCCTCCAGCTTACGGCCAAACGTAGCGAGTTGGACCTCCTCTAACTGAAGAGTTCCGTAGGTAAACAAATTCTCGATTGCTTGTTCTGCAAGGCTCATGAATTTCTTCAAACGCGTGAATTCCACTTCGTGGTCGCTAGCGAAATGCGTCGCAAAGACGAGCGCGGAGCTAACCTTATGTTGTCGCTTTCTTCCTGCCGATCGAAGATCAGAGTGTGATCATCTAGCCAGTCGAAGTTGACGATCCTTCCTTTCCTCGGCGAAGTTACGCGCCTGGCATGAGTCGATGCCACATCGACGACCCAGAGATCGGTTGGACTAATTCGTTGATTATGGCGACGATGCGTAACTCGAATAGTGATTGGCTGGAAAAACTGAACAACTTTCTCTTTTGTCTCGAGCGTGTAGAGGAGTGTTGATGGCTTGTCGGCTGAGATGCTTGGCCGAGTTTTAGTTCGTGCGGGAGGAGGCAGCAGCACGCACAGCACAGGGAGTATGACGAGGAGAATCAGGTGTATTGGTGTCACGTCAAATCACCTCAGCTGGAAGGTGTCGCTGAGTTTATGGTGTTTGAGGATGCAGGACAAAGGACTTGAGGGGCTTGAGACTTTGTTCAGTCGATCACGCGGCCAATACAAAACGGGCGACTCCGTCGCCCGCTCATCTAATCTTGGTGCCCGCTAGTAGATTCGAACTACTGACCCCTCGCGTGTGAAGCGAGTGCTCTACCACTGAGCCAAGCGGGCAGATATTTTCGTTAAAAGTATGCTACACCGGCAGTTGCTTATTTTGCAATCACTTACGAGCACGCTTTTTGGCGCTCCCATCGCTCCGAACGCCCTCAACGCCACCCTGAGCCGTCAAGATCCCGTCAACGTTCCTCATCGCTTGTGTAGCTAGTATACGGCTCTTATCGGCGGATTTAAGGACGCCGAAAAACTCTCGAGGTGGCCGTCGGACCAGGCCAGCCGCGATCCGTAAGTTAGGCTCTCATGTAATGTATCGACTTTCAGTACCATTTAAGGTGTGTATTTCTCCACTTTCGGCCATCGGATACTTCCATTAGCACTTGCGGACAATTAGTGGTCCTGGTGTCATTTACAACTGCTATCGACGAAATTGATTTGATGCTATCGACGCCCTTTCCGGGTATTCCCTTCAAACGCGATTGAGTAGATGATACTGATGGTTTAGCTTCCGTTTTGAGTGGTGGTAAGAACGAAACAATGGCTACTCCCCTGAACAAGCACTACCCAGACGGTCGCCCATACTTTCGGCCGCCGGCAGTAGAAGCCGCAATTGACGAGCTGTTAAGGCAGGATTTTGCAACTGCATCTGGTCGCGCAGCTATCACAGATCGCGATTCGCGAGAGTATGTCCCATCGGAGGCTCTGGTTCATTTAATCAGAGATGCGCGACGACGGAACGATGAAGCTTCTATGGACGTTTTGCTACCGATTTTACTCCGGCGTTGCGAGTCCAATCTGCGGACCAAGGTTTCTAGCGATCTTCCTAACGCTGAGTATATTAGGGAGGAGATTCTAGGCCTGTTCAGTGAGCTGTTTGCCGCTGACGGCGCCGGTAATAATCCCGATCAACTGGATTTCTTTGAGGCTCATTTCAATCAAGCTTTTCAAGGATTGCGCATAGATATAGTCAGGCAGGAAGAGCGAAAAACACTTAACCGCACGTATCTTCCTCTCCCCGACGAGAACGAGGACGACTCAAACGTCGACGACAGCGTTCTTAAGTATTGTCAAGCTGCCGCCAACCAGGAAAGTACGCTACACCTCATTGAAGCATTGCAGATGTTGCCTCCAGATGAACGAAGGGCGGTGGAGTTGTGTCACATTCTGGGATACGACGAAGAATCTGAAGATCCTAATAAAAGAACAGCAGCAACGATCTGCGGCGTTACTGGGCGCACCATCCGTAATCGTTTGAAACGAGCAGCTGCGAGGCTTTCATCATACAAGGAGTAATACAATGAGTTATCTGGATACACAACCAATGTCGCTAAGCGACGCCAAATACCATCTCGCCCTCGCAACACCTTCACCAAACGCAGAACTTCTGGATGAAATGGTTCGACGCTTTCCCGAACACGCCGTTGACTTAACAGAGTTCGCAATAGCTTTAGCGCTCGATAGGCTCGGAGCGACTGAGGACGACACAGCTGAGACCAGCTCGACGGAGACTAGTTCTGCTGTGTCGAAAGCAATGAGTCGGTTTCACAACCGCTTATACGCGGAAAAGAAAGCTGCTCTGTCATCATCGGAGGAATCAGTTGGCAATCCGTTCGCTTCGATGCCTCGGAGCGAGCTAAGAACTTTCGCTCGGGCGATCAATGCAAACCTTCCCTTCGTTATGAAACTAAGAGACCGACAGATTAGAGAGGATACTATGTCGGAAGGATTCAAGCGCCGAGTGACTGAAGCATTAGAGGTCCCTCATGATGTCGTCATTGCCCATTTTTCGGCACCGGCCGAGGTGCGCTTAGACGCGCGTTTTAAGGCAGAGGGAAAACCTGAGCCCGGCGCGAAACAGACTTTTGAGGAGGCAGTTCGTGGTTCAGGACTCACTCCCGACCAACAGGAATATCTCCTTAAACTCTAGATAGAGATTGATGGATGACTTTGAACCCATCCGTGAATCAGCACGGCGACTGCACGGCGCGGCCGTCGCAGGCGGCGCCGACAGCTCTCAGCCATTCGCACTGATCAACGCGGCTATCAGCGAACTGGATCTGGAACTCTTTTGGCTGCCGGCTGGTGACCCTGCACTCAAAGGCGCACAGGCCGTCTTTGACGAGCAAACCGGAGCCATATGCTGCGTTGATGAGGGCGATGACGCAACGCGTGCAGCTTTAGTTGCCCACGAAATTGGACATGCTGCTGTTCATTCGAAATCGGCGGAATGTTCAACCGAAGACATCGACACTTCGCAGTCTACTGAAGTAGTGCCGGTTGGTTTACAAAGAATCGAGGATTACAGCGGACATGAGCGCCGCGAGTTACAGGCAAACGTTTTCGGCCGTGAGTTTTTGCTACCTCGCGACATAGCGCGGAAACTCTATCTGACAGAACATCTCAATGCTACATCGATCGCGAGTGGCCGACATTTACCAAAAAATCTGGTGAGGCAGCAACTGCTTGATTCGCTGCTGCTACCCTCACCGATGGCTGAAACTCCGACAACCACTCGTCCACCTCGGGATGATCCCTCACAAGATCGTGCAGCTTACCATTTCACCTCTGCCTTTCAGCTCCAAGCGGGACCCGGAACCGGTAAGACAAGGACTCTCGTAAAAAGAGTAATCAGACTGATCGAGCGAGGGGTGGATCCAGCGTCGATCCTGATTCTCACATTCTCAAATCGAGCCGCAGGAGAGTTGTCAGAGCGGATAGCTGCCTCGGTCTCAGCTGACGCCAGCCAAATTTGGATCGGCACCTTCCATGCGTTCGGGCTGGACTTAGTGCGCCGCTATCATGAGCAGTTGGACTTGTTGCCCGATCCACCTCTTTTCGACCGCAGCGATGCGATTGAGGTATTGGAAGACATTCTTCCTACTTTACCCCTGATCCATTATCGCAACCTCTGGGATCCTACTTTGGTTCTGCGTGAGATCGTGACCGCTATATCCAGGGCAAAAGATGAACTTGTTGGTCCAGAGCGCTACGCGATGTTAGCGACGGCTATGAAGGATGAATCGACCGACGAGACGAGTCTTATAGCGGCAGAGAAGGCACTGGAAGTCGCAGCCGTGTACGAGTTGTATGAACAGCAACTGAAAAAGCGAAAAGCTGTCGACTTCGGAGATCTGATCATGCGTCCAGCCCTTCTGCTTGAGGGGGACAAAGCTATTCAGACTGTGGTGCAGTTAAGACACCGTCACGTTCTGGTGGACGAATATCAAGATGTGAACCGAGCGAGTGCGCACCTGCTTCATGCCGTAGCCGGAGATGGCCGACGCCTTTGGGTGGTGGGCGATGCCAGGCAGTCAATTTATCGTTTTCGTGGTGCCTCCTCAACAAACATGGCCGCTTTTAACAAAGAGTACCTCAATACCGCCGTGGATCAACTCGAAACAAATTACCGTTCGTCCGAGGAAATAGTACGTAGTCTGATGGCGATTGCTCCACATCTCGGAGCCTCACGCGGGATGCTATCACTCTCGCTCACTGCTGACAGCGGTGCTTCTGGTATTAAGCCTCAGATCAGGCGCTTTGATACCCTCGAGGAGGAAGCTGAGGGTGTAGCGGCGAGCGTAGTTGAGTTGACTGAAGCAGGCATTCCATTTCGGAAACAAGCGGTGCTTTGTCGTTCAAATGCCAGACTAAATGAGATAGCGGCAGTGCTCGAGGCTCGAGGAATTCCGGTCCTACATCTCGGTAGCTTCTTCGAGCGTGAAGAGATTCGAGATCTCTTGTCGCTGCTTAGCTTGGCGATCGATCCATTTGGTGACGGTCTCGCCCGTGTGGGCGCGATGTCTCGTTACGACATGCCGCTCCAAGATGTAAGGACGGCGACCGTGCGCATGCGACAGACCGAACCCGCTGCCGCGTCTAAGCTTTCGGAAGTTCTGGTCGCAGGCGGCTTTTCCCATCAGGGAGAACAAGGGTTACAGAAGCTTGCGCGCGATTTGGCTGGCGTTCCCAACAACATATCGCCCTGGGAATTTCTTACGACCTATCTTCTCGATCGTTCTGACCTCATAGGGACCATAGCAAACGACAGTACTCCCACGGCGTGCATGCGTGGGGTGGCTATTTGGCAGCTATTAAATTTCGCGCGGGACCGCCGTCCTTCCGCACCGGGGCTTCCCATAAGGCGAATGCTCGACCGAGTTAGACAGTTAGTCCTCCTTGCCGAGGAACGTGATATGCGTCAAGTCCCGGCTGCCGCTTTACACATTGATGCCGTTCGATTGATGACGGTGCATGGGAGCAAGGGGCTGGAGTTCGACGCCGTCCACGTGCCCGGCCTGACGGTCACGAGTTTTCCATCATCGTATCGGGGACACCGGTGCCCACCTCCGGAGGGAATGATAGATAGCCTCGAAAACCTGTCGGCCAGCGACGAATCGAAGAAGGCGCACGAACAGGAAGAGCAGTGTTTGTTCTTTGTAGCAGTCTCGCGTGCCAAGCTCCATCTCCGTCTGTATCTCGCTCGTAAACAACCCAGCGGCCGAAATCGTACGCCCTCACCGTTTTTAGACTGGCTATCGCCTGCACTGATAGACGAAGTACGAAATCCTGCAGTGCTGCCCTTACCGGCAGATGCTCCGCGCCCTGAGGCCGTTCAAATTTCCTGGCCCAATGATTGGAATGTTACGGATAACCTCCTGCGAACTTTCGAGAAGTGCCCGCGGCGATTCTTTTACACACACGTACTTGAACTGGGTGGCGCTCGAAACCCGACTGCCTTCAGCCGCACGCACCAGTGCATCTACGATCTGATCGAATGGCTGGCAGAAGCGCGAGTCGTTGGTGAGCCCGACGAAGTTGCGGCCGCAGAGAAATTCGAGCGTGTGTGGCAGGAGAAGGGACCCACAGATCATGCATTTGCAACCGAGTACCGTCGATTAGCAGATCGCCTTGTGAGTGCATTGGTTCGTCTCGGAGCTGGAAGACGTTTTAGTCGCGCCGAACCGCTAGCGCTAGACTTGGCTGGAGGACGGGTAATCGTGCAACCGGACGAGATGGCGCGACTACCCGACGGAACGGTAGTTTTGCGACGCGTACGGACCGGATTCAAACGCGGCGACGAATACGACAGACTTGAGTACAGTCTTTATCACTTGGCAGCTCGGAATAGCTTCCATAGCGGCTACCAAATCGAAGCGATACACCTGACAGATGAATCTCTTGATCCTGTGGTCATCTCTGATCAAAAGATCCATTCCCGCAGCGACAAAACCAGTGACATGTTGGCTGAGATGTCGTCTGGATTCTTTCCGCCCGACGTAAATGCCGTTACGTGCCCACGTTGTCCTCATTTCTTTATCTGCGCCGCCACTCCCCGTGGTCCGCTGACGCTCTCCTGAAAACCACCTTTCCGGTTTTGATCCGCTTTGACGATTAACAACTTAGAGGGCGGACCTCGAGCGATGTGCAATTAGGTCCAACTCGTCAAAGTTCAAGTTAACCGTTGGGCGTGATTGCCCACATTTCAACAATTAGGAGGGCAGCATGCCGAAATTAACACTTTTCGTACAAATTCAAGGTCAACCCAACATCGTTGAGGTCGCGGTCGACGAACGCGCAAACGAATCCGAAATACACAAAGCGCTTTTAGAAGCTGGCTTAACGATTGGTTCTGACCAGTTTGTCTTCATCGATGAATCGGACGAACCACTCTCTGCTCAGGGAAAGCGTCCCGCAGCGGAAGTCAAACAAGGCACGCGCGTTCATGTGGCTCGATGTCGTCGTATCAAGATTACTGTGAATTATCTCGAGAGGACTATTTCACAGGAATTTGCACCTGGCGTGCGCGTGCGCAGTGTCAAGAAATGGGCAATGAAGGAGTTCGAGTTGGATAAGAAGGATGCCGCAGAACACGTTTTGCAGCTTTGCCATTCCACAGAACGTCCGACGAGTGATACGCCTCTGCACTCGCTGGTCAGGGACAATGATTGTGCTGTGTGCTTTGACCTTGTGCCCGAGATACGCGTGGAGGGTTAAGCGGTGACTGTCAAACCACCCGACCAATTATTACTGGAGCAGGATCTCGCCGCAGCGGAGTTCCGTTGCGGCGAGCTGGAGGGTCGATGGCGCCACGTGCTAACGGCATGGCCCAACGTTGTCATCTCCGTTGCAGCTGCACCAAGACAAAACGGTCCGACGGAATACGCCTTTCGCTTCGACTGCACAGGTTATAGAGAAGCTGCAGTAACAGGACAACCCTGGAACGCAGAAACGAATTTAGCGCTCGCTCATAAAGACTGGCCGACAGGGAGATCAATTGTGCCGTCAATCTTTCGGCCCGGCTGGAAAGACGGTCAATGCCTTTACCTGCCGTGTGACCGCATGTCCATTCAGGGGCACGACAATTGGCGCAATGTACATCCGGAACGCCTGTGGAATCCCGCGCGCGGAATCATTTGTTATTTGGAACAGATTTATGACCTTATCAATTCGAACGATTATACGGGACCGATTGGCGCCTGATCACCGGATCAGCTGCCACCGTAAATTTTGGAAGCAAATATTGAACGAGCTCGAGCGCCGTGGCGAAGGAAGACATGAAGCCGGCGTGTTTTTGCTCGGAAAGGAAAACAATGGGCGGTTGGAAGTGAAAGATACCGTCTACTACGACGAATTAGATCCCCACGCTTACAGCACCGGCGTTTGTGTTCTTCATGGTGACTCGTTTGCAAAGCTGTGGGCAATCTGCCGCGAGCGTAGTTTGACTGTCGTGGCTGATGCTCATACACATCGCTTTGCCGCGTCGCAGAGCGAAGACGATCGCACCAATCCGATGGTAGCGCGCTCAGGTCACGTCGCGATTATAGTGCCGCGTTATGCTCGGCCGCCCGTGCGTCACTCAGATCTTGGTATCTATGAATACGTGGGCGAACACGCTTGGAAAAACAGAGGGGGAAGGCACGCAAAGCACTTTCTTTACACAGGATTTTGGAGTTAAAAGTGAACAACATTACACAAGAAAATCTTCATCGAACTGCGAAGTACTTCATGGATACAGGGCGCGCGGAAACTCCCGAGCAAGCGCTTGGTCTATTGAAGAACTTTGGCCTCTACATCGTGGTTGGTCCCGAGATTTCAACCTCGCGCGAACATCAAGTGGCGCTATTGACGCTCGTAAACGTTGCCCGTCGAACATTTCTTGGTGGGGTTCACGTAATCCGTGCTCCAAAATCACCGCCGCTTGTTCCAGTGAGCAGGGGGTCATCGGTCTATGAAGCGGTCACCTGTCTGGGTGGCAAGAATGTAAAACGTCGAAGAAGAGACTGGCCCGTGGCGCTTATCGGCAGTGCTGGCCCACCGGACACTACGGCTCCATGCTGGCAAGTCACGTGGGAGGGCTGGCGCGGCGGTGTTGTTCCTATAAGCGATGGGCGGCGTCTAAAGGAATGTAGCTCCGGAGGGCTCGCCCCGGCACTTGCTGCCGCCACCTGCGCTGCGGAAACATTCTTGTATTATTCCGGCGACCATCCAATGGCCGGGCGTCGTGATGCCGGCGTGTCTTTGTGGAGTCCTACCTCACCGTGGCTACTGCCAGACCCGACCGAACCCCCTATTGTTTTTCTTCCTTCGCGGCTTTGGCTTATCGGTCTTGGCAACTTGGGCCAAGCCTACCTTTGGCTTCTGACCTGCTTGCCTTACGACGACCGTGCCGCAGTTGACCTGCTGCTCCAGGACGACGACCGAATGGCGAAGTCTAACGAGAGTACTTCGTTGCTAACTGACTCAACGATGATTGGTCTGATGAAAACTCGCGCGCTTGCAACGTGGCTCGACGAAAGAGGTTTTCATACAATTGTTGACGAGCGTCGCTTTGGGAAGTGGACTCGCCGGGCTCCACATGAACCAAACGTCGCTTTGTTCGGAGTAGATAACTCCCTAGCTCGCGCCGCACTCGAAGAAGCCGGCTTCGGTCTTGTTGTAGAAACCGGCCTGGGCGCAGGTCCGCAGGCCTTTCGCAACTTCTCTTTGCACGCCTTTCCAAGCTCTCTGAATGCTGCGCGTCTCTGGGCCGGCAATGTTACTTCGATTGCGTCTGACGTATTAAAGATGCCGGCTTATGAGCCATCAAAGCATCCAACGTTAGACGAGTGTGGACTGGCCCAATTCGCATCGCGTACTGTCGGAGTTCCCTTCGTTGGTCTAACGGCAGCATGCTTCGCGGTCGCCGAACTCTTGCGCAGGTTACACGGTGGGTATGCTCTTGAATTAGTATCTGGCTCCACGGTGGCGCTTGAAGATATTGAGATCTCAGCCATGGATAATAGGACTTACGAATTCGGCCATGTCGCTGCGGCGGCGTGAAGTCGGGCCTAAACTCCCGGCTTATAGAAACTGAGAGTAATTCAACGCCAAGAGGAACCTTTACTCAACAGTGCCTGCGACTAGTTTCATTTTCGGAACATTCCTCTGAACGTGAGCGGGCTAGACGAACAGACGTCGATTTTGAAGCGATCATGCAAGCAGATTTTATCCTGTTTCTGCGAGACGAGTTAAACGCGTCTGATCGTCTGAACGCTGGCAGAAGCTGGTTCCCATACACTTTGGTTTTTGCGCTCCATTGGCACCCACCGTTTGAGGTGTTTATTCGAGCGGAGTCTTCAAAGTATTTCGAGCAACTGAAAACTGCGCTTGGAATCGAAAGCAAGGCCGATCTTGAACGACTCTTACAAGCATTCACCGAGCATAAACGGGACTTGCCACAATTCGGAATGTTTGATCGATTGTCACCGGACCGACTCATGGGGCTAGAGCGAGTTGCAACAAGACCTTAAACAACACAATACGAGGAAAGTGGATATAAGCCGAGAGCTCTGCGGGACGCGGCTTTGTAACTATTGCCAGCCGTAGTTTCTCAGTGGTAAAGGCTCCTCTTGGTCTAGCTCCAGATTCTCAGTGAAGGACGACAAAAATGCCTCGATTGATGCTTGGGTCAGTCTGCGGCTTGGTCTATGGAACTTTGTCTGCCGCCAGCATGATACCGCTTGAATTTCCAGACAAGCGAGCCGCCTTATTAGGCGCGTTCATAAATCGATTTTCCATCGGATTCGTAATTGGGGCGGTGAGGTTAGACTGGCCGAGCTGGTTGGTGGGTTTGGTCTTTGGTGTTTTGCTAAGTCTGGCTGACGCGATTATTACGAAAGCCTACGCTCCGATCATAATTCTAGGTGCGATAGGCGGAACGATTATTGGTTTAATCGTGGGGGCAGCTAATAACTCGTGAGCTTGGTAAAAAGAACTTTCAACATCAATGCCGCTTGTGAAATGAAGCGGCTGAACGATTCCCTTTCTGACTTGCCGTCAACACTCCCGTCAACCTCAACACTCACGTTTGTAGTTGCTGAAGCAGGCTCCGGTTGTTAGCAGCAGCCCATTTTGAAGTGGGGCAGAATTTTTTAGAAATATCTACACAGTTGCTTATTTGCAATTATTTACGGCCATGCTTTTTGGCGCTCACATCACTCCGAACGCGCTCACCGCCACCCTGAGCCATTAAGATCTCGTCAACGTTGTCGAGCGCCTGCATACTAACGATCCGGCCTTCGTCGGTCGGATGAATGTAGTTTGAAAAGCTCTCAAGAGTCTTGTGGCCGCTGTACTTCATCACGGTGCCCACATCGTTACCAGTGACTTTCATAAGGTGAGTGATGAAGGTGTGTCGAAGGCTGTGGCACGTCCATCCGTTCGCTTGTCCATAATTAAGTTTGGCTAGACGAGCAGCTCTGAGGCAGGCTCGCGCTATCGTATTATCGAACGTCGCCATTTTCGCTCGAGCGAACACGAAGGCGCTGCCGCTGAGGTTCGTGTCAGTACTGAGCGATTCAGACTTGGTAAGTCCCTGTCGAACGCGGGCGCGAATGACTCGCTCAATACCTTTGCTGAGTGGCACGTCGCGCTCATTCTCGGTCTTACTCGCGTAGAGCCTGACGGTGCTCTTTTTCCAATTAAACTGATCTAGCTTTATCCGCAGCACTTCATTAAGACGTCCGCCAGTGAGCCGCAGCAACACCACAGCATCAGCCGCATCACGCCATAGAGCCGCACGCTGTTCTTTGCGAGAGTTAAACTTGTGCCCTGCCGGCGGGTTGAGAAGAATCTCGACGAGAGCTTTGTACTCCCAATCCTCAACCACGCGGCGCTCAAACTCTGTCTTACGCTTCACTTTGAGCTTGGGCCGTAGCCAGTTGATGAGGTCTGGCTTTGCCTCCTGTGCTGCTTTCAGCATCCCTTGCACGCGACCGACAAACACGGCGGCACTGTTCTGACTGATCGTAGGTTTAAAGCGAAGGCGCTGATAAAACTCACGCAGGTCTGTCTCAGTACATTCTCTAATCAAGCGCGTTGGGCCGAACTCATCGACAAAGTCCTGGAGCACTTTGCAGTTTGAGTTGACGTTGTGATGATACTGACGTGCCTTATCCCTGGCGCGGACTTCGAGCTTGCGTCGGTATATATTGAGAGCCTCTTGCGCTGTTGTTGGCTTGCAGCGAACCTCGCCACGAATTACGGCGTCCACGTCTGCGATCGACTGATTGAGGTGCTGTTCAGCCTCACTAGACGTAGCAAAGCCACGAGCGCGAAGCTGTTTGCCCTTGTACTCGCGACGGTATCCGTAGCGAGTCTGACCCTTCGCTTCGTGGGTGTAGAGGTATGGATTAGTCTTCTTTGCCATTGTGGTCCATCTGAGTAAGCTGGTCTGTTGGGACTATTATGTAGTTAATTGTGGTTGCTTTGCCCCTCTTACTTTCAGCTTTCCTTCTGCGAATGCCTCTACTTCATCAAGGATGTAGCGGTAGGTCCGCCCGTGCTTTACACGAGTGAGCACGTGAGTGCCAGCTTTACCGGCGCGGATGGTTGATGGTGCGAGGCCGGTGATCTCGTGCACCTTTCGGGTCGTGATCTTTTTTCTAATCATCGTTGTTCCAACTCTCCATGTATGCGCGGTTGAAAGGGCGATAAGGAAGTCTCATGACTTCGCTAGCTGGGACGCCCTTCGAACCGCATCGGTCTGGGTTTCATTCTGAGGAGTGGAGCAAGGGAACGCTGAAACTTTCACCACTGGCTACGTGGCACCTGCTGTGCCATCTCACTTGGGCTGGCCTTTATATAAGTCCGAGTCCGTATTATCTCGAAAGGCTTACTTAGGACAGCCTGGTTGGGTGAACCATCGGCCAAGGCTTGTTGGCAATTGCCGACAGGCTTTACGGTAAAACAACGGCGAATGCCAACAGGCTGCTTCGCCCAACCGATCTCAAATGCCGCCGGCCAAAGAGACAAGTTGTCGTCGGCGGTTCGTTTTTATTAGCCGTTAGCCGCTCAGATTTTCGCTAGTCAAGGGTCGATCGTTCGGATATTCGAACAGTACCCCTTTTTTCGACTACCCGATACGAACAGTAGAGCGTGTGTCGGGCTTCCCCGCCGGTTTAAAGCTCGACTGACGCAAGGTTGAAAACTTCGGGCGAGCAGCTAATCAGTGGCTTTCATTCGTTGCGCTTCATTCGACGCGTAAACTTTCACGGCACATCGTGTGCCGTGTTGAGAAAGGCTCCTAGACTAACCGGCAAGAGATTTGTGTTGGCTTAGTTTTATTAAGAAAAACGCCCAAAAATTCGCAATGGACCTCAAGAAGGCTTATTGTCAACGCTCATTCGTCGCGTCTCAATCATTGGTTTCAGCCGCTCCACTGTTAGATCAAAAATGAAGGTGTTTACGATTTCTAACACCCCCTCGGTTTAGTTTGAATCACGATGCGGATCTCTCGGCCGCACTATCTGACCTTTCAACTCTCTTTAGTGCTTAACTAACGCAATTGAATGCCCCCCGCTACACCAGCGGATCTGGTTGTAGAAGCTGGGTTTTATTATGAATGGACCACTTCAAGATCGCCCCTTGCAAGAAAACTGACTAACTACCAAACCGTTGCTGATAGCTCGATCCCCTCGCGACAGTTAACTCATGGCACAACTCTTGTAAACGATCTGATCAGGTCTTTTGATCTACGCCCTACTCACAAAGAACAAGTGCGGTCCAAACACTGGATTCGCATACTTTGAAACATCGAACCCAGAAAACATTCCACTGGAAACTTTGAGAAGCGAGTTTCCATTTGTTTTCAGCAGAACTGTTTCTGGTCCATCAACTTAGACAGGAATATGGGCCAACAAAAGAATCAAGCAGCGCTGGAATATTAAAGAGGCGCTTGATGAACAACCAAATCTTAAAGCGAAAGGTTTACTATGGAACTCCCAAACCCGATATCACCCCGCGTACAGCAACCACCCATCATCTCGTGGGAAGAACAACTCCACGATCACAACCAGAAGATCGAAGAGTATCTCCAGAATCGCGTCTTCCGCGGATGCACCTACGAATCAACAGTCAAGTCAGCGAGAACTGTACTGAAGCGTCTCTTCGATCTGGTACCGATCCCGGATCCTAATCACCCGGATGGACATCGCCACATACTCGTGTGGGAGTTCCTGGATCCGGTGCGCGGATCGTCGCGGTTCGGTGTACTGATGTCATCGTTGTTACAGGGCAATCTAGCGTACGGAACCAGGCGCAGGTATCTCACCGAGCTGCGATCATTCTGCGACTACGTCGTCGCTAAGCCTAATATCCCGGGCAGCAACCTCACGATTATTGAAAAGTATGGTCCGATCGCACTCCCATTTACCAAATACGATTTACCAGTGCATGCGCAGGACAGGCCCACCAAACCTCGTTACGCCTTATCCGCAGAAGTGCGTGACGAATTCTATGAGTTCCTACGCACCGAACACCTGCCGAACCATCCAGTGCCTCACCTGGGTGCTCAGGACTATGTGGCCATTATTCTGCAAACCGAGATTGGCGCGCGTACCAGTGAGCTTCTGGGGATACGGTCGAGTGGAGCAAGTTGCGACATAGATTGGCAGGCGGGTCGTGTGCGTCTCTTTGGCAAAGCAAAAGCATTTAGCGGTAAGCGTGTGCGAACCGTTCCGCTCACGGCGTTTGCAATGGAGGTGCTGCGTGTCTTTGAGAAAATCTTCAAACCAATGTTCCCACGGCGGGGTGATGAATCTGAATATCTCTTTCTAGACAAAGATGGAGACCCGCTGATGGACCACCAATACATCTACAATTTTAGAAAAATCGTTGAACTAGCTCGGGAGGCTGGCGTGCCCCTACCTGAAGACCTGCGTCCTCACGACCTGCGACGCACCTGCGCAACACTTGCGCTCGAACAAAATCCATTAGAGTACCGGAAAGTTCTCAGAAAACTGGGCCACACGTATCCCAGCTCAGCCGCGCCTTACGTTATTGCAATGGACGCCGATGTTGAGGATGAACAGGGTGATCTCATCGACATTTTTATCGATCCAGACATTGAGAAACGGAGAAAAAAGTAATGCCTACTAATTGGAAGTTGCGAGAGTTGTTGAAAGAGCGTGGAGTCAAGAGCGCATCGGAAGTCAGCAGAAGCCTTCAGGAGATCGGCTACCAATTATCGGTACAGGCGGTATGCGACCTGCTGAATCGCCCGCCAAAGATGATCCGCCTCGAAACGATCGAGGCAATCTGTAACGCGTTCTACATTCCGCTGAGCGAGTTCCTGGAAGTGTTACCGATGGCATCGCAGAAGCCTCAAAAAAGGATGCGAACTCTACAAAGTGCGCAGCGAGTACAGAAGCGCCGGGTTGGTCCAAGTATCGGAACAATAGATTATGCCGGCTTCTATCCGGATGCGCGGAAGTTTTCATCAGGGTCAACAAAGGTGTGAAGAAAGATGCAAAGAGGACGTTCTATAATCTGTGAAGAGTGTAAGTTGCCGCGAAAAAGCAGACAGTGGTTCGACGTATGCGACCTGTGTGTACGCAAGCTTCCGAAAGTGCAATGCGGTGGGTGTCCAGCAAAAGTCCGCAGGCTACAACCAGACTCTCCATTTTGTCTGCCGTGCTCTAAAAGACTGTCTAAGGTAAAGATTGCTTGTGAAACGTGTGGGCTGGCTGATTATCCTCGTATCAGCTACCCCGGCCTTTGTGGCAAGTGTTACCTCAATGCGGTCCATAGAAAAAATCTGAAGTTGCGCCTGCGGAAGATCGTCTGTTGCGCTTGTGGGCTCACGAAGACCTCTCTCCCTAATGCGGAAATGATCTGTAAATCGTGCTACGAGAAGCGCCGCACTAGTAAAGGAAGATGCACGGCCACCGGGTGTAGAGGGTCCATCTACAACAAAAAATTGCAGCTCTGCAGAAACCACAATGCCGATCGCCAAGTCCCAAAGCGACTGAATAAGTACATCAAGAGCTACGACTCGCCGTTTCCGCAGAACGTCCGCTATTTCTTGGCTCTAACCACGAAGTTAGGATTGGCCGACTGCAATGTCGACGACAGGAACGTGCGGGCCAGAGACCTGTGTAAGTATCGCGCGGTCGGTGAATATCTCCAGAGTCACGAGCTTCCTGAAATACTGACTTGGCAGGCAATTCATGAAGCTTTGCCGAAAGCCAGGAAACGCGGCGAACGAGGTCGAATTAGGGTCCACTTCATTCGCTCGGGCTTGTTAGAGGTGGGTCACCATATCCTGCCGGAGCAGTTCGTGCAGTACCAACGTGAACGCCTAATGGAAAAGTGGTTGAGGTCAACGCCAATGATGTTCGTTGAGCACGTAACGGCCTTCGAGAAGTGGGCATCGAAAGGGATGTTGAATCCAAAGCTCGATATAAATCTGAATGAAACGCCTCTTGCCAATACCAGTGAATACACACAACAAACTATTAAGACTGTAATCAGGTTTCTTAAGTGGTGCGTCAAGTGCGACATCTGCTCACTCGCCAACATCACCGAGAACACGGCAGCAAGTTACAAAGAGACTCTTTTCTGGCAACTGGAGTGCAGCGCGTGCCGAAAACGAATCCCGTTAGAGATCGCCAAGACAAATGGGATTTGTAGTAATCAGGAATGCCAGGCTATCAATTCTTACGTAAAAATCAGAAGGTTGGCGCGTGCCTCAATTGCTCAAGTCACAGTGAATCTTCGCACGTTCTTCAACTGGGCACAGCTAACTGATTTAGTCGCCGAAAATCCGTTTCCTTATAACAGCGAGAAGATCCGAAGAAGCTTCACGGTGATGAATAAACGTGGGCAGATGGTTGAGATCTCAGCTTCTATCAGGCGGTACGACGATAAAGTTGTCGAACGCTTCTTTAGGTATATGGCTTCGCCTGACGCGGACCCTGAAGAGGCGTTGATATTGTATTTGATCTTCTTTCACCTGCTTACTGTGACAGAGATCCGCAACGCAAAAATACCATCGTTGGTGGCGGCGGCGGAGAATCCAACAGGCGAATGCGACCGCGCAAGAGATTTCGAGTATTTGCTGCTACCAGTTCGCCAACCGAGTCGGGGGCGACAGTCACCGAGACGTGAGGGGCCAATAATGAAGTATGCGAAAAAGGCAGCGTGGTGGCTCCGTCCTCTGTTAGAGCGGTATTTCGAGAAACGAAAACTTATCGGTGTCTCTGAATACCTATTCGTTGGGCGCTATCAGCTGACACAAAACAGGCCAGTATGCGACACACAAATCCTCGACCTGCTACAACGAGCTTCACAGCGTGTATTGAATGGAATGGTTAACCCGCGGGACCTACGTAACACTGCAGCCGCGCTTACGGCCGACAGATCCAAGCGCCGCGGCGCGATTCTTACAAAGCTTGGTTACACACGTGGATGGGCCACGCGGTTCAACTATCTCGAAACTTTTCTACTGGAGCCTAAGACGACACCAAGACGAAAACCAAACCGCGCCAGCCCCCAGCGGGGGCGTAGCGGAGAGAGCGGTGCGAGGTGCGCCGAGCGCGCGAGCGAAGCGGGCGCAAGGGGGAGAACAAATAAAAGTAAGCGGGCGTTTGATAACTCAGAGGATTCTTTCCGAAGTCTCGCCGCAGAAACAAAGCATTTGAAGGAAGTTGATTTCCCGAAGTGAGGCGCGTGCGGCGAGCACTTTGGAAAGAACTGCGTTGGACGAAACCGCGGGGTGGAACTATGGCGATTGAATCAACGGGTCACCCAGGCAATAGCGGCTGTGGCAAGATTTCGTGATCGCAGATGTGGAGCGATGAAGCGAAGCCGGCTTGCTGCTTCGGCTGAGCACGAAGATTGGAACTGCCACACGAGTACCTTGTAGCTGAGAGCACAGAGTTCCGCCGCACGACGGGTCAGCGGCAAGTAAATGCAGACTGGTGATTCGTGTCATGGCTTTCTTCCTCACGATGAATCGAGGTACTGAAACACAACCGCAGACGCGTGTTGATTGTGGGGCGCACCAGAGTGAGTCAGCGGTACCAAAGTCGTAAAGAACTTCATGGCGCCCGTACGACAAGCCGGGCATTGGCGCAGCGAAGTACCGCTGACTGTTTGATAGAGAGATTGATAGTCGCGGGGCAGAGCTTCAATAGCCTGAGCTGTTGTGTTCAGCAACTGGCGACAACGTTCCAATTGTGCAGCGCGGCGACGGTTGGCAAGCAGCCCGAACTGACGAATACGTTGAAAGCCGCGTGGCAGCACGTGTAACAGGAACCGACGTATAAACTCTTCTGCGCTGAGGGTCATGGTTGAGCGCAACCGGCCGTGACGGTTATCTCTCCAACTAAACGTAACCTTGCCCTGCTTCAGCGACCGCAGCCGATGATTCGAGATCGCCACCCGATGAGTGTAGCGGCCGAGGTAAGCCAACACTTGTGCTGGTCCACCAAAAGGCGGCTTCGTGTGTGCCGCCCGAACGCTTGCGGTGAACTCGCCGTGGCTAGGCTTCTTTGTTAAGTTGCGTGAACGAGTCGCTGAGGCATCAGCGTCAGGGCTGACGGGGAGCCATCGCGGCGATGCTGATCGAGGTCCACCGATCAGTCGGCGTGTATCCACAGAAAATTTGGAGACTCCACAGACTAACTCACCTTCTGATGGATGAGACTGTGGCCATGGCCCGCTGAATACGCTCAGCAAGCTCGGGACTCATCATCGAGGTGGCCTTGTACGGAAACGGTTTACCGGGGAGCACCGGCCGGGATGTAGGACCAGTATGATCATCCAACGCGAAGCCTTTCTTATCCAGGAACAGCACCTGCACTCTGTATCTCGTCGGTTTGTAACCTTTATTCGTTACCTTGAGCCCCCATGAAACAGTCCACTTTTTCGGTGCTTTTGATTTTACGGTCCAAGTGAAGCCCGTGGCTCTGACTTGATCGGATGACGCAACGATTGTCGCCTGTTTCTTATTTGTTCCTGCAGCCTTCACTGCCGCGTTTTCCAACTTAGTTTCTCCTTTGGGCCTTACGGAAGACGGTTGCTGAACCGCCTCCAGCCCCATCTCCTGGAGCCATCGACGAACGTTGGTTCTGATCGCCGTTAGTCCCCTATATGGCTTGTAGAGGTTACTGAGTAAGTCGAAGGGCATCGCCGGAAGAGAGTCTTTCTTCAGAATCAGACACGCTCTTTCGAGGCAGTGCATCATGCCGAGTTCATAGATAACATTTGGACTGTATATTTGGCTTGCTTCAGCCTTATCGAAGAGGGCAATGCCATACTTGCAACAGTAAAGAACGGCGATCGGATTGTAAACGTTCCTTGTGATATTCCAGCCAGGCTGATCGGCTCGGATACCTTTGAGACCAGCGTCGTTCAGGATCTCGATGATCGCCTCTGAAATAGGATCGTTTGCCCTCCTGAACCGCATCATCAAGAACACGTTCTGATCATATGGAAACTTTTTGAATTGTTTCTCAAGTTGGGGGCGGAATCCAATGAGAGGTTTTATGAGTGAGAAAGATGAGCCGTCCGGGAGCGTGAAGACACTAACAGACATTTGCCAACCTCTTTAGGTTTGAATTATCACGGCGCTGCTATACCCTCATCGATTTACTTGAGGCTATCGTTATGAGCCTTCAACTTCTGCAGATCAGCTTCTGTGAAGACCAAGTGACCCCGTACATTCTTCCTCTTTTTTATTTTGACCTTCCTGGTGTCAATGCGCCGACTGACCGTAGCTTCTGATACACCAAGTTTCTTCGCAACCTCTTTGAGAGTGTAGCCTGTTACAGCCATGACGTGCCTCCTATCGGAGTGTCGGATTGAGGAACTAATCCGCGGCTTGTAAATCTCTAAACAAGTCTACATAGCTTTGTAAAGTTCGACAAGAGCCATCGTTAGCAGTTGATCGAACGAATAATTGAGGAAGACCATTGGGAATGGACCGTGACCAAGCCGCCTATGAACTTGACGGAGTGAGCACTGCGGAGGGACAGGACCATGAGCGCGCAATCTTAGAACCAAGTTTGACGACATCATCGCCGTCAAAGTCGGACACGTTGCTACGGCGCCCCACTAGCACGCTCTCGCACCGATCGGATTTCTGGGTTTCTCATCGGGTGAGATGTGTTCTTTAATCACGCAGTAACTTTGACATGATCGGCGTCAGATTGGCGCACTCGTAGTGGAGAGGCTGCGGACAGTCGCATAATAAATTCGTGCTCAATCGTGGTTGGAACGTAGTGGTGAGGCCAAAGCTTTAATGGCAAGTCGATGGGCATATTGGTTAAAACCGTGAAGACACGATATGGTAAGCACAGACAGGTTGATGTTTTGAACAGACAGCCTACTTAGCAAGGCCTGACCTTCCTTTAAGGCTGGCGAAGGCTGCAATTCGCATCTGTGGTGAGATGTGTTTTTATGTTTCTTTGTGAGTATCCTTTAATTAACAATGAACCGCTCAAAGGAGGATTCTGAGTGATAGTTGCTCTGGCCGGACGTCGCATTGATGCCCCGGATGCGGATTCACCCCGTTTTCCGTTGAGTAGCATCGAACTGGTTCGCGGGCGTCTACACAAACTACTTTCTGAAAAAGAAGCTAAGGCTCTTGTCTGTTCTGCCGCTTGCGGCGCTGATCTGCTGGCGCTTTCGGTTGCCGGAGATCTTGGGATTCGAAGGCGTATCGTCCTGCCTTTTACACGCGAGCACTTCCGCCAAACCTCCGTTGTGGACCGACCTGGAGAATGGGGATCACTCTTCGACGAAATCTGTGACGAGGTGTCTGATCAAAGGGATCTCGTTGTCCTCGCATGTTCCGAAGATGATGCAAATGCATACTCTTCCGCCTCCCGCGCGATTCTGGAGGAAGCCATGAGGCTCCAGAGGCCCTTCAAGAGCACGGATGAACAGCCGCTCCTAACTGTCATTGTTTGGGAGGGTACCGCGAGGGGCGACGATGATGAAACTGCAGCGTTCGCCCGAGAGGCTGGATCACGCGGATTTGCCGTACAAGAAATTCTCACAAAATAGGCTCCCGCTCTGGCCTCTTTCGCTTTCTTGCTCAGGGTTACTCGATAGAATGCGAAGAGTTCCACACTTTATGATGGAACCTGCTTGGTCACACCGAAACGGTGTGGAGTGAGGACTTTAATCTCAACAGTAAGCTCATTGCTATTGGGAGCGAAGACAACACCGCGCGAATCTTCGCGCGCGAAGTTTGTGGTTCCATCGAAGATCTTCTGGCCCTGGCCCGCAGCCGGATCTTACCGGATTCACAATAAGGATCTCAGCTTCTCAGTGCCTCAATAAAATCGAGTATGCTTTCTGCCTCTGCCCTTTCCTTGCGTCTTCCTTCAGGCAACAAGAATAATGCTTTATCAAACCATTCTTTGGCTTCCTGAAATTTTCCGAGATTCCAGTACACATGGGCTATTTGCAAGGCTGTGAGGCCCTTTTCAACCTTATGGTCCTCAGGGTACTTGTTATTCAGTTGCGTTGTTGAACTATGAAGAATCGCGAGGCATTGATCATACTGTTTCCTGGTGTAACTGAGTTTGGCAATCTCTCTTAACGTACTTGACTCTCCAACTGGATTTCCAATTTTTCGAAATATCGAAGCGGCAGATCGAAAAGCACCTTCTGCCTTTGCCCATTGTTCTCTTACAGTGGCCAGCCCACCCTGAGAACGGAGTACCGCGCCGACCTGGTTCAGCCGATCGTCAATGGCATGGATTGCCATCGCACGTTTCAGGTAACGCTCGCATTCTTGCGCTCTAACCGGATCGCTCGTGATCGTTGCTGAATCGTTGATTAACAGTTCCGCGAAATCACGCAGTACCCGCCCCATTGGAGAACGCCAACGCCAGTCTCTGGACGCTTCATCGACTTTCTCGAGCAGTTGGATGGAACGCTCATAAGATTGTTCGGAAAGCTGCCGATCTCCCAGTTCCGAATAGAGATATGCCAGCTCTAATAGTGCTCGGCCCTCGTCTCGTCCATTCCCTTCACTGATCGCCAGCTGCATGGCTTTCGCGTATGCAATTCGCGCCGGGTCGTAAAGACCATTACGATGAACGAAGTTACCTCGAAGTAGCATCCCCTCAAATTCATTTAAGCTCTCGACCGCTTGAACACATGCCTCGGCCTGCCCCTTGGGTCCCACGCGGATGAATGACCAGTAGCCATTTATCTGGTAGCGGAGTTTGTCTTTGTCATTCCACGTCGATTCGTCAGGTTTCAATTGCTCCCACAGGAGAGTCGCATCCTTGAATTGGTCTGTATCAACCAAATTATTCAACCGCTCTAATAGATCGACTGGATCAGGCTTTGCCAAAACTTCTTCAGTGTGCCCTGACTCACTGTTTCCATGGGCAATAATAATGTTTGGACTGGCACTAACATCATCAGGCGACAGCAAAACGATGGCTAGATTTTGAGGGATTTCAGCAGACAGAAGATCGACCAACTGAATCTCTCGTCTCGTCACGTTGGACCAAACAAACAGGGACTTGGGATACGTGGCCAGTGCCTCTAACAATTGGATGAACCGATCTCCGGGATGGCTCTTGATTTGGGCGGGCGTGATCTCCAACTTTTCGAGCACAGTGCTATCTTCCAACCCACGTCTGCCGCTTAGGTGGATGGCTGCTCCGCGATAAGTATCGGCCACATTGTAAGCAAGAGGACCGATAAATTTTTGTTTGGGAAATAGCAGAGCGCGCCCTGCTGCATCCTTGTTCTGAAAGGCAACCGTGGCGCTTCCGCCCCACCCGCCGTCAGGAAGGCGCGGACCATTAAATACGGCCGCGGAGAAGTCGAGCGGTTGTTGAAGCCAGAGCGTCATCGCCGCCCAATCGCACGACATGACGTCATCCTGATGAAGGCGTTTGCGCGTTTGAACTATAGCTGCCTCTGGGTCAATAGCGTCCCTTGCGCTAAAGACAGCTCTGTAGAAATCATTGGCAATTGCCGCGCTGGATGTATACCGTAACGGGGTAGAGAAGGAGAGCACAAACTTAGCCCCTCGACGATTCAGTCTCATCGCCAGAGACTCTCCCCAGGAATGTACGAGAGCGGAATAGCAGCTCCAAAGAAGAACAACTTTGTGATCTCGTAATTTTTCCGCCAGCCCTATCGGGTCATTTGCATTTAACTGATCGGGCAGCGCGATCGTGCCGGTTTCCAGGTCTCCGTGAGCTTCGATGTGAACGATATCAGCCTCAAGATTGTCTAACCAATCTTCGGGACCGGACCCATCCGCGATCTTGACGGTAAGCCCACTGTCCTCGTCCCGTGCCGTATTTTTCTCCAGTTCCTGCAGAGCCTGAAGCGACAGTTTTTTTGTGCCGGGACCGAAGATGGCTTGAAGATGCACGGTTGAAGTGGAAATGAACGGCTGCACCTCGAAGGCGTCAAGACAGTGAACGATCGAGATATCTTCGTAGGCCGGGGAGACTTCATCGTCATTCAGCATCGCCTCCCACGGAAGTAGATGAATCTCTGGACAGTCGCTTTCAATTACCAAACGCCGCGGGCCAGGCTCAGCGTTAAGGAATAAGGCCAGTTCCTTTGATTGACAGAGTGTTCGATAGAGACGGAGGCCGGTATCATAAACTAGATTGTAATGATGACGGTTGGCGCTTCCCTGGCTGAGTTCCCTCATCGCCCGCATCACATCTCCCCAACGCTCGTCGCCGAGGGGGCTGTAGAAACTACCTCCGAGACAGGCTTCGCCGTCAATGCTCAGGAAAAACTGATACTCACGCTGAACATCGAGTGCGTGAGCGGAGCCTTGTTTTTCTGCCAATCTTATCTTGAAGACTGCGGTCCGGCGCTGCCGATTCATTAGCCTCTCCTGCGGGGCACTTTGATAGTAGCGGAAACGGGATAGTGATCAGAGGCTTCGGCGGCAGCCTCATTTTCCCTGTGAATGTTAACCGCTGTAATTTTCATGCTGGGCGAAGCGAACATATAGTCTAACCGAGTCTTCGGATACCTCGTGTGGGTTGGATAGGTGTAGTTAGGATTGACCTCGGCCAGCACATCACTCAGAAGCATGGGGGCGCTGCCACGAAGAATAGCAATGGTCGTCTTGTCAGGATCGTCATTCATGTCACCTGCCAACAACATATCCTGCTGGATGAATGGTTGTCCTCCGAAGGTTGGTTTTTCAATGATCTCTCGAATCTCGCCGGCCTCGAGGCGGCGCTTGGATTCCGATTCTTCGCCGCCGAGTTTTGATTTGAGGTGGGCCACAAAAAATAAGAAGCGGAAGCTTGGCGTCGCGTACATATCAACACCCAGAAGATCGCGCGAGAATTTCTTCGCTCGTTCTTCCAGTGGTCCAAACTCGCGGGCGTTAAAGTTCATGGTTCCATTAACGGCAAAACGAGTTGCTAGAGCGACGTTGATTCCGCGCGGATCTTTTGCCGGAATGCAGATAAAGGTAGTGAAGCGCGCCGCCTTTCCAAGCTTAGGGTTAACTCTCTTTCTGATAAGGTCAGAGAGCACACGCTCGTTCTGCACCTCCTGAAAGGCAATCGCATCGGCGTCGAGATCAATGATCATTTTTGCCAGGGCCTTCAATTGCTCGGGAGACGAGGGTGGGTCAGGCCGGCTTGAATGCACGTCAGGTCGGTCGCCAAACAGATTGTGAACGTTGTAGGAGGCTACGCGGAAACTGGGGACTTCCATCAGCTCTTCAGGTCTTGCGAGAACTTCCCCAAGATTCTCGACATAAGCCTGGTTGTGGATAACTTCAATCTCAATGCTCATAATAACTCCGAGAGAAGGGAGTTGCGTCTTAGATCAAAAGTCTTAGTACAACGGTCGTGGTCAGTTGAAAGAGCGTGTGTGATTATTGCCAAACCAGCTCACTATTTCGTCAGGCAAGCTTTCAAAGGCCTTTTCCCAGTTGGGTCTCCAGCTCCACAATCCAGTCAACATCGCGACCCCGCTGTTCCCGTGCCTGCCGAATCAGTCGCAGGTTGCGCGCAGTCGTCTCTGGTTCCCACTTCTCTCGAACCGCGGCTAATGCATCGCCAAGTGCATCCTCGGAAGCGTGCCTGTCTTCCGCAAGCACGCTCAGTTCGAGATTCGTTGCATGGTCCCAATAGTCGGGCGCATTTGTGGCGAGCCGACGTTTTACCGCGTATCGCACAACCGGTAACAATTCTGCCTGGCGAGGATCAACCGGATCATCCATTTCCATCAGGGTGACTGCGTTAATGCCAGGATAAGCGTCGCGCCAGTCAGCTTCGAAGCCAGCCAGATACGATTGGGTGGCTTTTCGAAGATAGCCGCGCGCTAGGACACCTTGTCCTTTCTTTAAGGCTTCCTCCCAACGATCCTTATAAACCCGACCAAGTAGTCCGTTTGTTTCACTGCTGGGACCGTACTCTGTAATGACATCTTGTAGAATCGTCTCCGCATCTTCGCCACGTCCAAGGCGATTCAGCGCAAATCCGAGTTGCTCCCGAACCATCACAGTTCGCGCGAGGAGCGGAGACATCTTCGGTACCAGATCGACCATTCTTTGCCAAGCCTTCACCGCGCGGTACGAGAGAAAAAGATCCACGACGATGCCCGGGTCAGCGTCTCGAACGTTAAGATCGTTTTCAACTTCGGTTACGGCATCAACCCCCGCATCTCTAGCCAGCCGGAGTCTTTCTTTATACTTCTGCGAATATTCGACGAGCTGCCGGAAACTGTCTGTTTTCAAGCGAGCGAGATCCGGCTTTGGCCAGTCTGTGACTAACTGAAATAAAGGACTGTCTTCAACGGGATTCCGACATTCAATCAGTCGGTCAACTAAGGCCTTTCGATCGTTATCCGGTGTTTCAGGCGCGCCCAGTGCATCAATGGTGTAAGGCAATCCTCGCAGTGGTGCGACATCAAAAGGTAGTCGCATTCCTTTGCCGAAGATCAAAACTGTGGAATGTGGTCGGATGCCATGCCGTACTCCGAGTTCGTAGAAGACGTTCGCGTTAGCAGTCGTAAGATCAGCTACGGCGTAGTCGCAGAGCATTAAGCGTTCGAACATCGGCTTGTGAATGATGCCGCCCATAGTCTCCTCGTCGGCACGGATCGGCTCCAGACCTGCATCTGCAACAGCCGGTTTAATTATTTCGACGTAGATACGATCGAAATCGATGACACGGCCGTTTTCATCCTTCTTGTTGCCAAAGGGCATAAGAACAAAGCAAAAGGGTTTCATTGTTTTACTGAAGGAACTTAATCATCAAGAGGGCCCTTGTCGCTAACGGACGCTTCTATTGCAACCTTGAGGCAGCCTCAGCTGCCGAGCTTTTTGAACAACTTGTCTACGTCCCAATCGAACGGAACAACCCCATGCCTTGTCAGAACACTCGGTGTAATAGCAGAAGACATATTCTTGAACCGCATTGCAACGATTTCCTTGCCTTCTTCCGCCGCCAAGTCAATTTCCCAAGGTACCCACTTGCGGCTGCGATGCGTATTCTCGCCAATCAGGCAAAGACAAACTTTACAGGATTTGATTTTTGGACGTATGACGCTCTTGATGTATGAATCGTCTTTGCTATTGATTGCCTCACGCAATGACACATCGTCCATCTCGAACTCGACGTTCTTAAACTCCGCCAAACCACGCAGTGCCCAAACTTTTAACTCATCCTCACCACGAAACGAAATGAAAGTTTTCTGAGCCATCTCAACCTCCAATAAAATAGTTACCTATTAGCTCACTCTACGAGCGATTACTACTGGCGTCAAAGCCAGTTCTCTGTCCATCAACTTGTTGCGGCACCTCCTGGTGGTGCTTGGAATAATGAATGATCTCTTTCTTCTCGTCGGTTATGTGGTAACTGAGAAGGCCAACTAGATCGGGCCTTTTTGGTTTTATCTTAAGCGACAACTCACAAAAGCAAAGGTCCTCACCGTTTCCGGCAATGCCCGCCGTTGTTGGGTCAGTTGGTGCTTCGAACAGTACAGTGCCGGTAAAAATTGGTAGGCCCTTAAGGATAAGCTTACCGGTTTAATTACCGATTAACTAGGTTAGGAACGGAAGACAGAGATACCCAGCCTGTAGATTCGTCGTACCATGCTTGATCGTTCGACTCCACTTGTCCGGCGTTTAGCTGACGACGCACCTCCGCTGTTGGAAAGGGTCCGGTCTGCCTACCGTCTTTTGACAGCCAAATGATTCTCGCTTCGATGGTCTGGAAATAAGCGGCTGATCGGCTCCAAGATTCAGCTGCACCGATTTTCGCGCGTCGCGCCAGCCAGTATTTTGATTTCGGGGTTGATGTTGATCTAAAAGCACGTAAATGATTGGGAAGTAATTCGCTGTCGACCTGTAAACCGAGTTCTAATACTTTATCGGAATCAGCTCTGGCAAGTTCCTTAGTCGTTTTTCGATCTATTGGTGGAGCAGGCGAAAATGGAATCCGCTTTAATCCGTTCGCTTCGAATTGATCCACGAGGTCGCAAAACATTGAGATGTTTCGTTGGAGCTCTGTTTCTCTCGCTTTGAAACTCTGCATAGCAGTACTTGATTCGGCTAGCAGATTTCGTACTAGTTGTAACTCATGAGAAGTATTATCGACAGTTCTTTGAGTAGTTGATCGCTTTAACCCAAGTGATTGATGAGAGACTATGGTTATCGTGAGGTCGAGTAGTATAACTAAGACCGCGAGTACAACTACGACAATGCCACCTGCATATATTCCGATCATCGCAATCGTGAAAAAAAATACCGCAACGATGATACCTCCGATAATTATCGCAGTTTGCTGCTTCTGTAACCGCTCAGTCTGTCGCATGGCTTCTGCATAGGATTCGTTTAGTTTGTCGGCATCCAGTTGTTGTCTCCTGATTTGGTCTGCAATGTGCGCTTTAACCTCAGGGCTCAACCCTCGCTCAGAGTTGAATGTAAACGCATCATTGGCCGCTGTTAACTTTGCAGCACAACGCTGAAGATTTTGTAAGCTCGCCTGCATCAAGTGATGGCCATTCTGAACTGCCTCTAAAACCGCGTACATCCACTTATCTGGTTCGTTGTTTGGCACTTTAAGCCGAGTCACAGCCGGCGACGCGATGCTTAAGTTAGAAGCAAACTCTCGTATGCATCCATCAACTTTGCTGATTTTTTCAACCTCTTCGTTAACAACTTTTTGTAGGTTCACCCTAAAGTCCTTGAAATCATCTGCCGAGTCGCGAAAAGTTGCATCCGACTGGATCTTAAGTATCGAAGGCGGACGCAACCAAAATGCTTCTCCCGCAAGTCGGAAGCCGGTATGATTCTCACCGCTCAGCAGCAATTGTCGAGCGTATTCGATTTTTGCAATCCAGTGATATGGCACCTTATCGTGAGCTCTTCTCGCATCGTCTTTGGCGACTTCAAGTTCACCCAATCTCTCACTCGCACGGGCTGAAGTTACAAGACAAGCCATCATCTCGAGTTTAAGTTGTTCAGGGTCGGTGGCAGCAATCTGAGCGCAGCGACGTGCAGTACGTTGACCTTTCACGCAGTCTTTACGGCCGCCCCTCGCAACGAGCAGACGGGCCAGCCAATAACCTAGAGTGACGTCTAATGGCACCATCTCTACTGCCTGCCGTAGGTGATGAATCGCAACATTTGGCAGACCCAGGTTCAAAGCTCGCAGAGCCTCTCTAGCGTGGCCGCGTGCCAGGTTTTTGAGAGGATGGTTCCCATTTCTTTCCTCTGCTGACATCCAAGGCGCACTAGCAAGTTGTGACCGTTTTATGACCATGTCTTCCACATTCAACTTGGACTCCTCAACGTCTTCGTCGAGTTCAGAAATATCGTCGTCAAGGTAGAGTTCGATCAGTCGATTTCTAATCTGACCTGAGATTCTCCTCGCCAAAAGCTCTGAGCCGAGGTTCAAGTCGAAATAGCTTGGCGTGTGAAGTTCTTCAAGCTCGGTGAGCCACTTGTTGAGCGTGTCATCTTTGAATTGCCGTATTTCAGGTTTTGGTTCGTATCCATTTCCGATGACGAAGACGAGTATGGGCTTGCTTTGACCTTTGGCGCGTTTATATTCCAAATGTGTGTAACTCTCAGTCTGATTCTTTGGCTTACCTCCGTACGTCTCGCCAAGGAGCAATACGAAGAGATTAGATTCATCCACGGCTTCGTAACAGCGACCCAGAGGTGGGGTTGGATCTGCCTCATTGTCATTTAGGTCGATTGCTTCAACGGGAGGCTGTTTTATTTCTTGCAGCTCGTTCTTCAGAGCGGACCTCAAAGCTGAGAACTCTTTGAAGCGACTGGCCAAGAAAACTTGATATTTACTGATTGTCATAGAGATCCTTTGGCTTCTGAAACTGCAGTGCTTGAGGAAGCCATGCAGTTTGGGTGTTTTCGTAACCCAATAAAGCTATGTTGGCTTACTCAATCGTTGAAATGGCGCGAGGAGTAGAGCCAAGGCGACGAGGATGCGAATAGTAAAGCGTAAGCCAATAGTAAATGGTAAGCAATGCGCGCGCAACAATTTATCGAACGTGCAGCATGACCCAGGATTTGGATCAAGGTAACCTAACCAAAATCTTGCTAACGCGAATGTCGTTGGGATCGGCTCGCACAACTGCACTCCTCGTAGAATTTATCGGCGGAGTCACGAGTCGGCGCCTGTTTGTGCCACTGCAACAGGGAACGTCCAGTGAAGACTATGATTTGAGGAAACTTTGGGTTCGCTTTGACAAATTCACAATATGCCTTGAGACGTTGAAACTTAAGCAACTCAATTTCTGTACGGTAGGGTGCGTGATGCAACCTTCAATGTCTGAGGCAATAAGAATCGGAAGCTCACTCTTCACCGCAACTATTTGCACTGCCGAATGGAAAGAACGATTAATAGTTCTTTTACTCATTGCTGATGATGAAATTGTCTCTATTGTCCGTGACGTCCTGCGACTTCAGATGTAAACGAGCGGCTTGCCGATCAATCCACTCGTAGGTTGAACCGACCTCAAGAGTTGAAATCGAAAAGATACCGAGGCAGATAAAGCAGACTATTTTCTGGAATGTGAGACTTCATGCGGCCGCTCCTTAGAGGAATTGAGCTAAAGCGAGTGCAGACTATATCCGTAGCCACTGACTGTCAAGTGTTCTCTTTCGAGTAGATTTTAGTGAGTCAATTCGAATCCTTGACTATAACTAGCCTTCGTAATAGTCTGCGCTCGCTTTTAGCTCAAGTCCTCTAAGGAGCGTTTCCCATGAAGCATCTCAGAGAACTCACTTCTATTCTTCTCATACTGACTCATTCATCAGTTTTTTTCGCTCAAAGACTAATTGAGTTCCGTTTGACCGAAACTTTATTAACGCCAAGAGAAAGAAACTACTAACCATTGAAGCGTTCGCGGTAGATATGGGTACTAGCAAGATTAAACTTTCCGCAATCGTGAGTGGATTTCCCGCGGGGTTCCGTCCTCCTAAGCCTTTGCCAGGCGAAAGTCTGGCGCAGTTGGTGATACGAACCCATGCATATGAATGGCTCAATTGCATTGAGCGACTTCAAGAGGAATTCCATGCCTCACAAGAACTATGCTCACGACTCCGAAAGGGCGACCTTGCCGCTGTCGTTGATCCGGTTGTTAAGCGTCAAATCGAACGCTTCATGAACCTACGTTTACCGTCGCACGAACGAACACTTAGAGGGCTCGCCGAGATTCAAGAGCGACTACAGGAGCCAGGAGGGTTGAATCAACTGTGGCCGCTCCAACTGACTGAGATTATTTGGCCGCGCCAGAAGGACACGAGTGGCAATACAGAAGCCGAAAAACTTGCAGCATCGCTGGGTGTCACGGTGGTAGCTATTGATACGTTGGAACCACGCCCGTTGGACCTTGGATATCTCCTAAAATATGTTCACGGAGCCTATCTTTGGATTTTGCCAGGCGGCAGTCGCTTGTCGGGGCCGACTACGATAATGGCGTTATCCCGTGTTCTCCGTGGATTTCATGAGAATCCGAAACTAGCCCTGTACAGTGACCAATCCTACTGCATGATCTATCGAACATCGGCCTTACGTACGTTGATAGCATCTGGCAAGACACTCTCTGCTGAACTCCGTGACAACGCCAGAATGCTTCAGGAGGCCACGTTTGAACTCGCTGCGGATAACGATCCAATTTGCCGACTTGTAGAGGTTGAATCGCTCTATGGAGGACCACAAGATACCCTAAACAAAATGCATTTGAGTAAACGTAGTTCCTCGCGAATCGGAGAGACATCTTGGTGGCGCCGTCTGTTGGGGCCGAAATAGGACGGAGTCGTAGACATCTCTGTAATGACAGAAGTTCGCATGGATCATCCTACAATCACATTGATAGGTTGGGTGATGGCCGTCCTATTCGTGGTTCCTCAGATTTGGGGCTGGTGGCGCACCTACAAGCTGTTCGGAGGTATAGATCATGCCTTGGTCCGACAGATGGTCCACCTTTGTCGATTCACCGGTCACATGCGGATCCTTACGCTTTCCGTTGTTGCGATTTCCGGTCTAATCGGAATTCGCATCCTTGGCGCGCCAATACCATCGGGTGTCATGGCTGCCCTGGTTTCTACGGCATTGGTTCCTTTCCTGAGGCTAACACTGCCTCCCGCTATTTTGTTTCTCGCGGGCTCGGGTAATAGGGCAAACATGCTCTTCTTTCAACTCCAGCGTTCCGCCAGCCCGTTACGTGTTGTCGCGTTGCTTGATCCACAACGAATGGGTCCTCTTGGCCAGTTGCTCCGGCTGGACCTCATGCGCACATCAAACGAGAACGCCTGGAAGAGCATGGTGCACCGTCTCATTGCCTTTGTGCCAGTTTACGTATCTGATACTGTTCGTCGTACAGGGCCGGTTCGTTACGAGACGTTTCTTCTGCTGGCTCCAGAGCGCGCAGCACGAACTGTGTTCATTTGCAGTGATGACGGGAAGTGTCCCTCTCTTCTGGCAGAGGGAATCGATCCCTCCGAACATGCGATTCCCGTCAGACCCATGGACCAGATGGATGAGGCGGTTCATCATGTCTTGAATATATCGAAATTACTACCCAAGAGCGACAATCCGGTATCTCGAATGGTCACACCCATCATCGCTGAGAACTGGGATTCACTTCCCTCCGTGTTGATGATCGGCTTGGCGGATGGCTTGGATGGCAGATTCCTACTCAGCCAAGCGCGTAACACGGACAAGCAGTTGGTTGCACTTTTTCTTCCTTTGTCATTTCTAGGAGAGGGTACAGCGAAAGCGTCTATCGAGTTATCGTGGGATTTCTCTCTCAACCCCCAACTTGTTGGGCTATACCTTCAAAATGCTGGTTTGGTAATGGTGCGGCGTGAGTTTCTCTTGCAGAACTCCGAGCTACTTGATATTCACATTCCCGGTCTGCGTCCCGGAATCATGTCGTTTGAAGACCTCAACAAGCCCGAACCAGTGGGTGCAGCGGTGTACGAACTGTGTAAGAAGTGGAAGAGTGCAGCCGAGCAAGGTGGACTTGAGTTCCGATTTGCGAGGAAGTAGCCCTGGTATGTAGCTTCTCAGCTGGCAGTAAGTAATCAAGCGCAAAGAAACTCAGATCCGTAAGGGCTTCGGTTTTATGGGAGCTCTACTCGCTTACTTAAGGTGGCGATGAAACTTTGATCGGCGATTCCGAGATAGCAGGTAGCAAATTGCCGGTTCGGAGTTGCATCCAAGTCGAAACCTGACATTCCGGTGAACGCAACTGGATCAAGCCCACCTCCGATTGCTTCGCCACAACCGAAGGTATCATCAACCAACCAGACCAGTTGTTTAAGGCATGAGAGTTCGGGTTATTCAATACGCGAGATATACGAGGGCTGCTGCCGGGTCGCGTTATGAAGCTCTGAGCATAAATCCACTTCAGGCGGTCTCGCATGCTAATATTCGCTTCTCTGATTGTTAGCTAGGTATCCAAGGATTGGCAGACTTGAATCACCTCATAACGAACGCACCGCTTTAGCTATCTTGTCAGTCTGGGAGTAGACCGTGAACCTTCCTGCTCTTCTTTCTCGCCCCTACAATTCGCTGTTTGGTTATGACATCTTCATTTCGTATGCCCATCGTGGCTCTAAGGATTACGCCGCGAAATTACACGAGCAACTGATCAGCCTCGATTATTCCTGTTTTATAGATAAGAAAGAAGTACCTGGCGGACGTGCTCTAACCAGTTCCTTAAAGTCAGCATTAAACGCCAGTAAGACTCTGATCCTGATCGGCACAGAAAGGGCTCTCACGCGTGACTATGTCCAATTAGAATTTCAGGAATTTGTTAAAACGGGCCGGCCGATAATTCCGCTTAATGTGGAAGGAGCGCTGACGGCACGCCTAACGTCGCCGCCCTGGAATGTAATCCGGGAAAGAGACCTTGTATGGATAGACGAGACAGGAGAGGCTGTTGCGCATCGTCTTCCCTCTCCGGAAGTGTATGAAGGCGTTCAGAACCTATTCCAGTTCACTCGCAGAAATGTTGTCCGCCGTCGATGGACCACTGCGGCTGTGGTTTTGATCTTGGGCACAGCCGTTCTGGCAATCTGGCAAGCACAGAAAGCAACGGCACAGACCAGAATTGCCGAAGCTCAAACACAGATTGCGGAGAATCGGAAAACCGAGCTTGAGCGCCAAACCAAAGCACTGGTCGAAGAACGTCAGAACCTCGCAACTGCGAACGATACGTTAAGACAGACAAACACTGCCCTTTATGCGGAACGGAAAACTGCTTTGCTCAATGCAGAGAAGGCACGTACGCAGGAGGCGCTAGCGCTCGCCAATGCCGAGAAGGCGATGCGGCGTCAGAGATCCGCGGAATCACTCTATCTTTCCGATTACGGTCGACGCGTTTATGAAACGAACCCTTTGTTAGGATTAGCATTCTCACTTGAGGCTTTGGACCGCGTGCCGGCGGACGATAGTTCCTCCAGGAGTGCTATCGAGCGTTCTCTTACAGATCGAATTCAGTTGGGTCGAATTGCTCGATTGGACAAAAACGATTTCGGTCAACCTTATTTTCTCAACGCTCCGTTTTTTGTCCTGAGTAGGCCAGGTTTGAAAGGCGAAATTCGCAGTGTCAAAACTGGCCTAGCCATCGAGACGCTTGATGATGAAATCAAATATGTATCAGGTGCAGAGGAAGACAAAAAAGAAGACGATTACGAAAGTGATTTGCCCAACACGCCACCGGCCGATATTCCCTATTTCGTGATTCATTATAAAGACAAGCCCGGTGAACTGCGCCGTCGGGCTGATGCGAGCCTTGTCGCCCGCGGGGTTGTGAATGTTAGGTATGATCCCAAGCTCCCGTTCTTCTTAGTCAATTACGGCGACGCAACAAGTGAACTGCGCCGAGTCGATAATGATCAGGTGACCGTAAGGCTTGGTAATAACCGTAAGGTTGCGGCGCTCAAGTTTGTAGAGGGGGCATCTTATTTCCTGATTGCTTATCTCCAGTCTCCGGGCGAAATACGCAGTGTGACAACCGGCGATGTTCTCGACAGAGTTGATACAGGCGAGGGCCTTTGGAGCGTTTTCTCAGTTAGCGACGATCAATCCTGTTACTCTGTTGGCGGAGTCCCTTTCAACACCTCGGTCCCTGGGGGCACCCGAGTGTCCGTCTCCAAATTACGCTGTCTAAAAGGAGATCAGCCTGTGGGACCGCAGAAGACGATCAGCAGAGTCTTCTTTAGTCCGTTTAGCCATCACTACATAGTGGCGTACCCCGATTCTCGGGGAGAACTGCGTACCACCAATACTAATGAGGTTATTACGCTGAACGGAACGGTTTCGAATGTGGTTTTCAATCCAGCCGACACGCATTATGTAGTCCTCTACAGTGATGCAGCCGGAGAAATACGTCAGTTTGATAACCAGTCAGCTATAGAGATTCCGCCGAAATTGACAGCTATCGAAGCTAATCAAGGTTCTCCCGGCTTCCGCGCAACTTATGATTATGGCCCGGTCGTTTTGCTGAACGACGGGGCCGGAAAACTTAATCAGATTCCCGTAAGCGGATTCCAAACTTCGCAGATACCAAAGTTCATCATCGCGAAAAATGCCGTTTCGGGTGCACAAGAAATACATCGCACCGATACAGGCACAGTGCTACAGCTCACCGGTAGGTACGCCAGCGCTAATAGTTTTCAGTATCGGGACTTTCCTTACATAGAAGTGGACGACAACAGACGCTCCTTCCATGAAACACTCGGGCTGTTGCATAGCGTGACCGGAAATCTAATCGCATTGGATGACCATCCTATATTCAGTCCAAAACATACTTTGGTTTACCAAAGCAGTTTTCTTCCGAGTACTTCTACGGTTTATCGTGTCGATACAGGCCAAGCAATAGCCTCCTTCTACCGTGAGGTTTATATCAGCCCTGATGAGACATGTCTCGTGGCGGTAAACTCAGATTTCGGCTCAGATAATGGCGGAGTGGATCAGTTTGTTTGGACTGATAAGGAAAAGACTCCGCTCAAACTCAATGGTAAAGTTCAAAGGGTTGAGTTCGCCAGCGACTCTTCATTGGTCTGGATCGAATATGACGCAATCTTTGAATTTGGGGACTTCCACTCGAACATGGAGCTGCGTCGCACCAAGGACGGCAAAGTCATAGCTACCGGCAGAGGGCTATTGTTTACTTATGATGGCAAATACTTCATCGTTACCAACAAAAATGATCAAAGCGAGCTTTGGGCCAATGAAGACACTCCGCGTAAACTGACTGAATTGGGCACTGGGTTCTCTGACGTAGATTGGGAAACATCTCTCGGAAGGGTGCTCGTCTGGTACAGTGACAAGAGTGCTTACATTCTTGACCTCACCTGGCTCAGCCATATTGCTCAGCAGAGAGAGAATCTGCCTGACAAGTTAATTAAGTTGTCATGCGAACCATTCACGGAGCAAGTGATCGATACACTCGATCTGAAACCTCTCGTTCAGAGTGCGCCGCTCCGGATTTGTCGAAATTGAGTCGGATAAGAACGGGGCTATACGGACCATTGGAAAGGTAAAAAGTTGGGGCAGAGAGTCTCCACAAATATTTGGCCAGTGTCCCTTTCTTGCGATTACACGCCGGAAGTTTAACTGCCTACGGTTCGTGGGCGTCCATCTTATGGCATGCCCCCGTAGGCTGTATTGATCACTTCGACCATTCATGGAGGCTCAAATGGGCGCCACGCACATCTGGAAGCTGCTGCACCTTTTGAACACTTACGGCCCTCAGCTCTCGCGGTCCACCATTCGCGCAGCTGGCTTCGACTGCGATCCAGACACTCTATACCCATTAGTCACCTCAGGTGCTTTGGAGGCAATACCTGCAGGCAGCCGGTACGACACCGCTAAAGAATACAGGCTGTCCGATGCTGCAACATCCATACTTCAGCAGTGCCTCGTCGCGTATCGCCACTCGATCGAGCGAGACCTTCGAATCGGTGAATCATCGGCCTTTGTCATCATGCCATTCAGTGAGGGTTGGTCGAACACCGTGCTTTCCACTCTCATCGAGCCAGCGTGTCAAGTAGCAGGACTCTCGTGCCTTCGTGGAGACACAATCGAACGCAGCAAAGACTTGGTGAGCAACATTCTTCAGGCCATTTGTGAAGCTGGGATAGTAATAATTGACACCTCGGCGCCTAACCCAAACGTCTACTACGAGCTCGGCCTGTGCGAAGCCATTGGAAAGGACTATCGTATTCTGAAGCAAGCTGGCGTTGTACTAGCTGCGGACCTAGCTGGATCTCACTACATTGAATACTCTCTCTCTAATATTGGCGCTGCCCGTGACAGGCTTGCTAAGGAGCTCTCCGGCTGGGCAAAGATGAACGATATTGCACCAATCAAGGCTGAGAAAGCCGATAAGAGTGCCTAACTACAGCATTGCATCGGACGGCGGATAGTTAAATACCGCTTCACTAATCGTAATGTCGCTTCGATGCAAAACGTCGAACTGCAGTAAGCCATCTTCACCGATACCCAAGACACTACCGCTGAGGACGATAAGAACGATGAGGAACCATCTGCGATTCGATTCTCATGATGGCCTCGGGCACCTGCTATTCAGTTATCCGCTTTGCCGACGAAAATAGGGCGTAAGGACAAATAGGGGACTTAATAAACCGCCCGCTTCTGCTCGCTGGCTTTGATTGCCAGACTAAAGTGCGGCTTGATCCCTTCATTACAAGCGACCACATGAGTCTCTGGGGTGACCTGACGCCTAGAGAATTTCTACTGACCCAAACCGGAGATCTCTACTCCCGAGACGCGTCTCAAATTCGCGGTTGATGATGCCTGCGCTCGTTGGGTACCGTGCTTGGGTTCTGTCGCCAGCCTCTTGCTCTTAAAACGTTCGGTCGAGAACTTGGAGTTCTTTCAACTTTTTTCTCTCCGAGTTGGGCCATGATTGAATACAGTTGCAGGAAGACAACAAACTTCATCGTGGTGAATCGTCATTATGCAGAGAAGCCCTATAGAGCAGCTTTGTCTTAATCTCGGTCTCTGCTACGACAGCGCCGCCGTGGTCAAACTCATTCATCGGCATACGACATTATTCAATCGCATTAGGGTATCTCAAAAGTCAACGAACAGAGTGCGTGGACCGTAGTTTCGGTTACCCGAACTCAGATTCCGCAAAACCGGCCGCAGTCTTGGAATTCGCCGACGTAAAGTGCAACAACTCCTGCAAAAACCCACATTTTCGAAATTTTTTGAATGGCACAGAAGATGCTCAAGCAGTGAAACAGAACCTCAGAAGGGGGAAGCGAAACTGATGAGAAAGCTAAGAACGAGAATGATAATTGGTTTTTCAAATAACGGGTCCGGCGATCTCTAGCATACCAAGCGAGATGTCGATTTGTGATTCGAAACGACAAGTAAAGTGAGAGAAATCATCATGAGAAAAGCCAAAGGCATTGGCTATTTGACACGAAAGGAGGTAGCAGCATTGCAATCATGTGAGGGGCTGCTGAAGAATGAGCTTGATTGAGGCAGCCCTAAACATGATCGTCAGAGTCCAGAAGCTGAAGAGGTTAGTGAATCATAACCTGTCTTTCATCAAGAGGTGAAAACCCAGCACTAGAATTCAGAAAGATCTGCTATTCCGATTGCGCATCCAAAAATGAGAGTTGAGATATCCTTCCATGTTGAAAATCATAACCTCACCCAAGCTAGCCAAATACGACATTTCGCAGTTACTTTGGCTCGTACTTGCGATCTTCACGTTTATCTACGTCGCCCTTTTCTTTGTCTCCGTATCGTTTAGTCCCCTCTGGCGAGCCGTCCAACCCTACGCTGAGATCATCATTCAGCATCCTTCACTGATAAGACTCTCGACCTGTTTATTATGTTGCGGTTGTGCCTGGTTCCTATGTTGGCCGCGTGAGGGTAGTCGTTTTATTGGAAGGTGGAGCGACTACGTTGCGTTAGCATTTGCAACCTACGCTATACAATATGGTTTGCGTTTTATTGAACTAAGATTCGAGGAGATCGCGAGTCCGGCTTTCAACAACTACTTCCACGACGCCACGTCTCTGATCGTTTATATCTGTTCGGCAGCTAACAATCTATTGTTCCTAGCCGCCGCTAGAATCCTCCTGAATAAGAACAAGAGCGTACAAAAGATCTATGAACTCGAGGATAATACCAAGATATTTTTTCAATTTAGGAAGAAGCTTCGGAATGCAATCGCTGAATTCCGAGGCGCCGTTCCAGTTCGCGCTCTCATTGTGGCTATCTTTGGTCCGATTGCCCTGCTTGATTCTAAACCCGGCTTCTTTTGGGCACGTTATCCGGATGCAATCTTTTCCGTTTACTGTCTGGCGTGGTTTGGCTGGGCAGTGGCCATAAACCTTGCCATTAGTCGCCGCAAGGCGCTCGCCGCGGTTGGAATGCTCATTGCGCTGACGTACGGAGGCGCACAACTAGTTTACGCCTTCAATCCGATCATCAACTATTCAACATTACCGAATCGAGAGCATTCGCGTCCCATTGATTGGGTACAGTCAAAGATCGGAGTCAGAGCTAATCAGTTAGCACGTCAAACGAACACGCAAACAGGGAGAAAAGACAGCACAATTACTTTTTTGGACAACGCGGTATACGCCATACTGTTGCCATTAAAACTCGCACTATTCCTGCCAGCCTTTTGTCTTTACATCCTTGTTGTTTCTTCAATGAACGACTTGAGACCGGCGCTTTTCGATTCAATCATGCGCCGGAAAGACTATCTATCAAGCGATGGCATAGTCGGTGCCATCGGCAGCGCAATCGGCGCAACGAAAATCTGCCTCTACATTAGGATTCCAGGAACACAGGAATCAGAAATTGGACGCGAAGAGCGGGCACTTCCTTTGGCGTGGAATTCCGATGGTCGGCGTGAGAAAGCTGAGCCGATCTCCATAAACAGTCATCCATATCTCAAATACATCATGAAGGACAAGGGCAAACAGATACTTGACTCAAACCCAATTGGGGTTGCAAGTCGAAATGGTGACGCCGAAGAACATCCCTGGGTGATTCCGATAAGATTTCATGGCGCAGTCATCGGCGCCCTTCAAGCTGACCTCAAGAAATACCGAAAGAATCACACTACGCTACAAAAAGTTCGTCTTATGAGCGATGTAATTGCGCCCTCAGTGCAAGACTACCGCTCACTCGCTGCGTTGGACCAAATGGGATTTCGCTTTACTCGATTACAGGTGGAACATCCTGAGGAGAGTTTTCGTGAGGCCACACAAAGGTTGTCCGAGGTTATGCACGACATACTATCGCCATTGGCGTCGGGTATGATCATCGAAATCGGTTTCACGTCGATCCATCACTTTCACTCGAACAGTGAAGCAGACGAACGACTTCTAAGAGATCAGGAAAACGACTCGTGGCTTGAAGATGAAGAAACCCGATTGATTGGTGAAAACCAGAGTATTAGACTCGAAAAAAGCAAGACACTGATCAGAAGCAGACAACATCATCTAGATGGTACCGAGCCGGTTCAGATCGGCGGGTTGATGTTTACAATTCCAGCTACCCACGACGAGTTCAACTCGCCCACACTGGCAGCTTATTACCTTAACCGGAAGGCGGTAGCCTCGCATGTTGCTGACGGCATACTCGACGTAGCGCGTGGCTCCTTTAACTCAATAATCAAAGACCTGGCACTTCATTTTAGCACTGAACCGAGTACCGATAGTGATTGGTTTAAGTCTCTGCAATCAGCAATCAAACGATCCGGCATTCTCTGGGTTGTAGCCCAATCATTCCGCGATGGTTCGTCCAGCGAAAAGGGGGACCGTCTCAAGGTACATCCGGGTCTCAGTGACAAGGCCCGAGCCATTTTGTTTAGCCAACCATTGGCCACCCCATGCGCCTTAGCCATTTCTACGCCATGCGTTGTCGAAGTGCTGCTTCCTAAATCAAACCACCGGCTTTGGTTGGGCGTCGAGCGTGAAGGGTTCGGTCCCGAACTCGACTTTGAATCCCCCTGGAAGCTTTTTCTAAATGACTTTGCTGATGTTGCCGACGCAGCCCTTGAAAGCATGCATAGGAAACGCGAAGTGGAACTTGCGAGACAGGATCAAAGCGTTATGACAATCGCGGTAACCACGGGAACGTTGACCCATCAGTTCTTCAACATGATGCATGCTAACTTAATGCTAACTGATGCTATGGCAGAAGAGGCACGGAAACCCGAAGTGCAGTTAAGCGATCGTTACATCAATCTTGTAAACACCCTCCGGACAGCGGCAGTGAATGGAATGGATCTGATTGAAGCATTCCAGAGTATTACTGAGGTTCAAGATCCGCGACCATGCCGGATTCGAGAGGCAGTTGACGAAGCACATAAGCTCTATCGCGCCTCGCTGAGGGATCGCAAGATTATCGTCAACCCTGATCCGTCAACCGAACTTGAGGCACATGTACCTTTCTTCGTTGCTGCTTTCACAGTGGCAAATCTGGTGGGAAATGCCAGTGACGCTATTCGTTATAACGGCTCGATTGACATTCAGGCCGAGGAGAATGAGCAGTTCATCTACTGCCATGTTACCAATACCGGCCCGGCTATAGCGGCACCAGCCAGAGAGAAACTGTTCAAGTTTGGTGAAACAACAAAGAAACAACATAAAGGTTGGGGGCTCTACTTTGTTAAGCGGTTGCTGATTCAAAGTCACGGAGACATCTGGTTAGCGCACTCTGAGGAGAACAGCACCCGGTTTACATTTAAGTTGCCAAGAAACTCCACCATCGTTTGATGATCGAGTCTGACTACCTAATAGCCCAGCCCATCATTGAAAGGAAGAATCAAGATGTCCAACAAGACTGTGATTGTAGTAGATGACGATCCAGCCCATCTAATTTCAACGGTCTATGCACTCGAAGATCGTGGTTTTTGTGTGCGGGGTGTGCGCACGGTGGAAGAGGCCCGTGAAGCTATAGAGGAGCTGCGAGAAGCAATCGACGTGATGGTACTGGATATGGATCTCAAAGATCCTAATCAACTGACGGGCGCTGACATCGGTATCGAACTCCAATCAGAGCACCCGACGTGGCTCCCCGAGTACCTCATCATTTCAGCGCATCAGATTGTGGGTTACTATCAGCTGGCTTTACGACTCGGGGCAGCAGCATATTTACTCAAAAGGAAATCGCTGGATCTCGAAGAAACCGTACGTCATGTACGAGCACTGGCACTAAGACGAGCACTCCGTCTCGAACGGCCGCAGGTCGCCGAACGACTAAACGCGATATCAGACTCAACGAAGAATCTTTCAACGGCTGTGCGCAGTTTTTGCTCCGAAATTCTCAAGCGTGAGCTGGATGCCTGCCTGGGAGCCCCATATGTACTATTGTTGACAGATGAAACCGGAACGCACAACTTTGCCACGAATACTGATCTGCCGTTAGGTCATGAACCAATCTACACGACCTTGCAGGCCATGGCTCACGGTATATCGAATTTCACTTTACCTTATGAACCCAGCATGGAAGAGTTGAAAAAACTTCCGCACCCGCAGACCGAGAATGCGTCAAAAATTCAGAGTCGACTTCAGCGATCGGCATTTATTCCGCTGGCCAATGTCAAGATTTTTCGTCTTTCGCTGGGACTGCTTCAACCACTACCGGGCGAGACCTTATACCCTGAAGATACAGCTAAGCTCGCGGGAGTCCTGGCGCAGTACGTCCGGTCCACCATTGTCGAACACATCCTTCGCATTCTGGTCCACCTTGATTCCCAAAAACGGGCAATGCTGCAGAGTACATCTCGCTTCTGTGTGTTTCTCGGCCAGGATCAACACGAGATTATTGAAAAAGGAATCGCATCGCACGATCTCATCGAAGGGAGCGAAACACATGGGAAACTGATCAACTTAGCCGATGATCTGAGAGATACAGGCGCAATACTCACGAGCGTTGCAAGTAACCCCACCACGCATGATTACCCGACTTTTGAAACTCGAACGGTAATTGAGAAAGCATTTGCTGACGTGATCGAAACCTCACATTACCCTAACGTAAAGCTTGAATTTGAAGGTGAGTGCCAGATTAAGGCGAAATCTGACGACATATATATCGCTGTCGCTCGGGTGTTACAATGGCTCGTTCAGCGACGGACAGAGACGCCGCCTGATATTGAACAGGAGATCCACGTGCAATGTGGCGAAAGTCAGGGTTTGTCACGCATCACATTTGAAGACCGCAGCAATCGATTGCCGTATAAAGTTCGAAACCGGCTGTTCATGCCGTTCTCAATTTCGGCACTTGGACAAGAACCTACTAAACTATTCGGACCAGGCCTCTATCTGCCGCTGTTTCTGGCAAAGATGTTAGTTGAAGAGAAGTATGGCGGATGGCTCAACGATCAATCTGATGAGATTGAAAGTAATCACGGACATCGATTGGTAATGAGTTTTCCATTGCCGTCTAAGAACTTGGATAATAGAGCTCTAACTCACTTGACGGCTCCCTGAATTATTCATGGCCGATCTCCATAAAAGATTTAATATTGTTATAGTCATGCTTCCACTCTAATGGCCGTCTAAATGTCTATAGCATTAGTAACATCTGAATCTCTTGCTCTCGGTCCGATATCTAACATCATTGAAGAGCAGGAAGTTGCTGTCCTCACCGCAAAGATTGACGGTGACAGGTACTCCTCATTTCCGACCGATTCAAATCTGTACATCCTGGTTATCGATAAACAGGATTCGGTGAGGATAGGGGAAGTCACCAGTCGGTTGCGCAAGACGTTGGGCGAAGGAAAAACCCTGGTGCTTTGCATGCCTTTACCCCTGGAACGAGATGACCTTTTGGATTTGGGCGCCGATGAAATCATAACACCTGCCTCAATGTCGGCTGCTTTAGTCGCTGAGCGAATTCTGGCCTATCTCATAGCAAACAAGTTGGTCCAACCAGACGCTCACGGAAGTCTCCGCGGGGGAACAAAGGTCATGCGGAACCTCTATAAACATATTGAGAAGTTGGGGCCGCTTTCGGACACAGTACTCATTCTCGGGGAGACTGGCACGGGCAAGGAGTTGGTGGCGAATGAGATTCATCGGTCCAGTTCACGCACTGACAAGTACATCGCCCTAAACTGCGCCGAACTCAATCCGGAACTATTCGGCAGCGAATTATTTGGCCACGAGAAGGGTGCATTTACAAATGCCATACAGTCGCGCAAAGGGTTGCTCGCAGAAGCAGAGAATGGAACGGTGTTTCTGGATGAGATCGGAGATCTTGACCCGCAAGCTCAAGCACGTTTGCTAAGAGTTTTAGAGGAAAAGAAAATTCGACGGATCGGAGCTAATACTTGGGAGAATGTTAAAGCGAGAATTCTTTTAGCTACCCATCGCAATCTGGAAGAAGATTGTCAATCCGGACGTTTCCGTCAGGATCTGTATGAACGGATCCGGGGCTTTACGATCGAACTACCACCGCTCCGAACCCGCAAAGCTGATATTCCGTTATTAGCGGATCATTTTGTGCGTAACTATGGCAAGGAATATGGCCAGAAGTTGAAGCTGCCGGCTGGAGCTTTGGACACACTGTTTCGCTACGAGTGGCCAGGTAACGTTCGGGAGCTCCGGGCAGCTGTTCGTAAGGCAGCCACCTATGCTGATCAGGAAGGCAATATCAGCTCTCTTATTCTGCAGGAATGCACGCGAACTCGAAAGTCGATCGAACAAACGAACACAGTGACCTTTGACCCGAGCAGCCACACATGGCGTGAGGCTCAAAAGAACCTGCAGGTTGCTTACTTCAAAGCGCTCCTAGCCGAAGCCAAAGGCAATCGAGAGCTTGCCATTAAGTGGTCAGGTCTAAGTAAAACCCAATTCTACGAAAAGTTGAAAGACAGCGAGATTCCATAGCGAGTCTGGTCCCCTCCATCATCATCATCACCTAAACACATCACCTAAAAAGGTTGACTTTTTGCTGTACGCGCATATATTCTGCCCCGACCCTTTAAGGGTCCTCTGACAGAGTGCCGATGAGCCTCGCCCAGCGGACAATAGTTATTGCGTCCTCAATCTTCATCGAAGTTTACGGCTCATCGGTGTCCTAATGAAATTCCTGAGTCGGAGATCCACTTGCTCTTTCATCATTAAAACACTGCCCCATGGTGAATTATGTCCAGTGACTCTAATCACAACCCCCAGGATGCGTTCACTCTACGAGAACGCCTCCCACCCTCAATGAAACCGACACCGTCCTTACTCGATTGCGACGCCTGGGTTAACGAGATCAAACGACAATCGGTCTTACACCCTCCCGAACATGAAGAAAAGCTAGGGCCTTATTATCGTCCATTTGCACCATACCGCGCTAAGCTTTCGGCTCCTTTTGAGATCGGTGAGACCATCGTGATTAAAGGCCAAGTCTGGTCACATGAAGACAAGAGTCCATTACCGGCAACAATTGAAGTATGGCAAGCCAATCACGACGGCAAGTATGAAAACGACAAGAGCGTACAGGTTGGCAAGGGATCATTCATAAACCGAGCGCGGGTGCACTGTGATGAGCACGGCTACTTCGAGATCGAAACAGTTTGGCCCGGTGGGTACGAAAGAGGAGCAAACCGGCATGCACCACACATACATTTCCGGATTAAGGACCCGCAGCACGTTGAATGCGTAACTCAAATTCTATTCGAAGGTGATCCCAGAAATGATGACGATCCCTTTCGGGACAATTCAGAGATTATTCGGCTACAGGAAGTCGAACGCAATGGAAATAAGTATAAGGTAGGAGTTTTCAATATCGTGCTGAGGGCCAATTCGGAGACACCGGACAGTTCAGTTAAGTAGCGGTTAACCCATTGACCATTGCGATTAACTTCTCTTTCAGGTCAGTCATTTTGTTGTAGATGATTAGTCGTCTCCCGCTAACGTCAAACGGAGCCACAGAGTCCTGATGTTTCAAGACGATCACGGTCTTTTCCAAAGCATCAGCGTATCCCAATTCATAAAATACATTCGGGTTGTTTCCGCTTATATCCGCAACAATAAACTGCGATTCGACGAGCTTGTCGTAAAGCTCGTGCACAATGTTCCCAAGATATTGGAGATCATCCATCCGCACACATTTATAGCCGAGATCCGCGAATACTTCTCGAACGATAGTGTGCCGATCGTCAAACTCTGTTGCGAACGGCATAACAAGGAGGGCCTGGCGCTTAGCTAAAGCAGAGCGTTTTTTCTTTTTGCTCTCTCGTAACGCGTCACGCAAGAAAGCTAAGAACTCTGCGTTGTAAATGCCGGATGGATTGTGATCGACGGCATACGCACCAGCCCTGATAGCGTCAGCCTGAACTTTCTCCCCCATATAGAGCGTAAAATAAATGATTGAGACAGTTGGATCGAGAGAATGTACGTTCTTAATAAACTCTATGGTCCGCGACATATCCTGCCCAAAATGGACAATAGCTATGTCGGGAGAAAGATGTTTGAGTCTATCGAGTGCTGGTTGTTCACTTTCGAACGATTCAACCGTAAAGCCATCACGCTCAAGTGCTAACTTATAGTTGTCTCGGTATTCTCCATCAACCACGACAAAGGCAAGCTTTTTTGAGTTATGAGGTGTCACAGTTTTTTCGTTGACTGCCCAGCAGGACCGAGGAAGCGGATACAATATTAAAGCCTCGTAGTGCTAGCCGGCAACTCAGTGCCGCAGGGATTCTGACTGTAAGCCTCCCTTAAAAACACCACCATTGAAAACTAGAGGTTTCCACGCGATTGTTGACGCTAGGGAGCACCTCAATGCGGAAGAGCAAATTCAGCGAACAGCAGATCTCAGCTGACTTGTTACTGGAGAATCGGGCGCTGAAAGAGTTGGTCATGAGAGAACTTCGGCCCAGCAACACAGGAATTACCTTACTAGTGGGTTAAATGGAACTATTGGAAAGAACCATGCTACATGTTATTATTCTGCAGATACCGCACTCAGTCACAGTTGTTGTAGTAAAGTCCTAATGACGATCCTTATCTAGCGTGTTTGTCGGCTCAAAGTCAGCAATTCCATGTAGTACGTGCACGGCATCCGATTTCGTCTGATGCTTATTCTCACCGATAGGTTTATGCTTGACGTAATCCAAGTATTTATTAGCTCAACCGCAGAGTTTGCCGCCCAACGACAACAGATAGCGGATAAACTGCCTCGCCGGATTAAGGCTTATCTCTATGAGAAAGATCGTCCGCGACGACAATCCGCACGGGAATGGTGCGGAATCCAAATTAGTAAGTCGAACGTCTTCGTGGGCATTCTTGGCAGCAAGTGGGGAACCCCATACCCCAACGAGGACGGTTCCATCGTCGAGTGGGAGTTCGATACGGCGCGAGCTCATACGGATATTGAGATAATGATATTTATCCGAAAGCCTGAAGCTCCCGATATCGATCCCAATCAAAAAACATTCATTGACAAACTTGAGCGCTTCGACACCGGCATCTGGCGTAGTCCCTTCGACACTGAACCCACGATGATCACGGACGTAATTCGTTCTGTGTCCGAATGGTACATAGACTTTATCGAAGAAGAGAAGAAGAAGCAGGGTGAGATATTATCACACCTTCACAAATACCTGACTTGGATCGCGATCGCCGCTTTGTTTTTGGCTGCCCTAACCGTGATGCTTGCGCTGATGCACATCTCGCCAATATTCATTCTGATTATTGATGGCACCAGCATTCTTATTCTGGCGGGTTGTTTCCTACTCTTTGTTTCTCAACTGGGAGGATAGATGCAAGAGTCACCTGACAATCAACCGTCTCCAGTCAGCCAGGATAATGAAGAACTGCTTCGTAAACAGCGAATTATCGATCAAGTAGATGCCGAAACGCAGCGGCGCAAGCGTCTGCTGAAGCTTTACGCAGCGTTGATGATTGCGGGTCTGCTGCTTGGTGTGGTCGCGTTGTTACTGGCGAAGCCGGCAACTAGTCAGGAGTATGTGACACTTAAAAATGAACAGCTCACGCCAGTCATTAATGTGATTGAAGACCAGGCTAATACTGCAGCCGTCAACGCTCAGGAACGCATTGACAGTAAGGGTAACGAAGTTGAAGAAAGAGTGCTCAAAAACGTCAGTGCGGCTAGCGCAGAAATACCAAAGCTCGCGGCGACAGCGGTTGACGAGCAGATCAAGCCAGAAATAGCTATCATTCAATCACAGCTCAACCAAACCCAAGCCGTGGCCAACAAGTTCTCGGGTTTCGATCCCGGGCGCATAGACCGTGGTATCGAAGCAGCCGATCAGCTTTTCAAGAGCTTCGAAACAATTCAGGGACTAAAGCACCAGCAAGAGGAATGGAAACCTCAGATCGCGGCATTGCAGGATTTTCCTGCTCGAGAAGAAGTTTTCGCTAATACTCTGAACCGCCTCCAGGCAACTATTAACGCATTGCAAACCAAGGTCAAGGAGCTTCAAAACGAAGTCGATTCGCTCAAAGAACGGCCTTCACTTCTGACCGGAGCCCGACGCCTGTCCTATGCTGTCAAGGAAAACAGTACGGCCCAAATTTATGATTTGAATCTAAAGATAAGACTCGGCGCCCAAAAGAAAGAATTCATCGATCACATCGAAATATCCTCGACGTCGTTGCTGCCAATCAACGGCAAGAAAACTTTCACAGTCACCAATGTGGAGATGGGACAATCGATCACGTTTGCAGATGGTGTCTATTCGTATGTTCTGACGCCGATTTACATTCAACGTCGTGCGGCTAAAAAGGATTTTATTGGATTTGCTATTCAAAGAGAGAGGCTACCTATTAACCCGAATGTGACCGCTCCGCAACCGTCGCCGAAGCCATAGTCTAAACTTTTTCGATCCCTACAGAGAAGTTTGGCCAGTCAGCGCCGTCACAGAATACGCGATAAACGTGAAAGTGCCACGGTTTCCGGAGAACCGTGTTAGCAGCTCTTGTCGACTGTTAAGCTGCAGCGAGAGAGGGCAGTCAAGGGCGGAGCGAACTGTTTGGGTTCGCAGAGTTCATCGGGGCGCAGCGGAGACCCTTATAGTTATCCCGGCGTTGGTTTTCTGTTTTCTGAGGAAGTTATTACTCGAGGCCGAGGCTGCTACATTTTTGCCTCTCCTCGGCAGTTACAAAAAGAATCCAAAGTGGATTCTAAGGAGCGTTAGCTCCTTGTCTACTGCCCAGCCGGAGCGAGGATGGCAGTCAACGGCGAAGCGAGCGAAGCGAGCGGAGTTCATCGAGCGAAGCGAGACCGTTGACGGCCGCCGCAGCGGAGGCTACCGCTTCGCGTGCGAAAGTCCGCCGGCGCCGACACTCAAGAGTGTGCTTTAGTAATGATGAGCCGGTTGGCTCAAGAATGTTGTAGAGCCAGCATCGTTCCGTTACGAATACATGAGACCCGAGCGGCTGAACGCTTACGTCAACAGCTTCGAGCGGAACGACAAAAAGATCCAGGCGTTTTGCTTTATTGTTTGCTTTTTCTCAGCAAGTTATAGGTCGTGGCGGCGAGGCTGCTTTGGTAGGGTGAGTTGGTTGATTTAAGAATTTGTTGAGCACGCATCGTCCCGCTACGAATAGTAGACCCGAGCGCCAGACGCTTCAGTCAAGACTTTCATGAATTTGCGGTTCAGTCTATCCGCCAGTCGGCATAGGCGCGCGCTTATTACAACCACCAACGGGAACGAAGCAATGGATCATTATGCTGCCGTCAGCAGCCTGGCCTTTAGATGGATCCGATCATAATGCGATGCTGGCAAATGCGTGTGCCGTACAGCGAGGCAACTTATCAGCAAGCTTTAAGCCGTCGCGGTTAGGCGCTAGCCAGGCTAATATTTATTAATGGACAATAGTGCTAGCTAGACCAAACAAAAGCCTAAACAACTCAGATATCTTGATCGCCTCCGCAGCGGAGGCTCCGTACACTCTTTGCTTGGATCAGTGAAAGGTTCCGGAGCGGAAGTTATTGATTAGCTGCCTCAGCGATTGGTTGGAACTTCGACATCGACACTGAGAGCGCCGCGTCAACTGATGTTTGTAAAGTGATTAGCGGCAGGGATCGAAGTGCTCTTACGGAAATCAAATTGTTAGTTCGAGTTCGTCATCGATGATTTGTTCGACAGGAATTTCTACGAGGCGAGCGTAGGCGAGCAGGATGACGAGCGGTGGTTCGTTCTTGTCGAGTTCGTACTTGGAAATAGTCGTATGGTCGATCAGATTTTGAACACCAAGTCGTCTGACCATCTCTCCTTGAGATATTCCTAAGCTGCGTCGGATTTGCAGAAGCTTCTCTGCAAGATGTTTCGGACGGGGTCGCGAGTGTCCCATAGTTTTAGCTTTCGGTGAAAGAGGTTGATTTGTGCGAATGACTGGAGCGTCTAGTGGGCGGCAGGCCAAGAAGAATTCAGTTCAAATTATTCGCTGGTCGGATTACGGGCAGTCGAGGATCTGCGGATTGTGGAGTTCGTCTACAAACTCTGTGATAAACGCTTCAGCCTGTTCTTTGTTCTTGAATACAAACGCCGTATTGAAGTCACTGGAGTACAGACTCGGAACACCTGAGATATAACCTTGAAACGTCACGATTATTACCCCTGTCTCCGTTTCTCCACCTGCTGCATCAATCCGCCTTAGTCGTTCCATGATGGCTTGATTGATCGCCTCAGCATAGAGTTCGTCCGCATTGGGAATGTGACCGACCTCTAACAGGTGAACGTTGGTGCCAAGAATTGCCAGCAAAGCGAGTCCAGCTCCGTCAGTTCCTATTTCTGCATCTTCTGGAACATCCATTAACCAATCGAGCAGTTCATGTTTAGTCGTTGGCATTACTTGCCTCTCTTTCTTTTCCCGCAGAACAGTTGACTCAAGTAAATCCAGACATCGCGGTCCAACTCGCTTTCAGCCTGAATGTGAGTGGCTTAGCTGCAAGTTGGACCGCGATGTTTCTAACTATCTATTTGGCTTTGGCCTTCTCGATTAATGCGATCTCTTTACTGAGCGCGTCACGAAAGCGCGCGAGAATGGCAATGAGCAAATTGATCTTGGCCAGGGATCGACGACGCTCTCGCTTGGTGCCCAAAAAGAATTCAATCTGGACTCTGCGCCGGCAATCGGCAATGGTAAGCATGTTGTGACCCCACCTGTATTCACCTTCGTTGGAGGATTCAACCTCGGCGAAGATATGAGATGTATAGCCGGTTGAGACAGGCGAGAGGAATGAACGCTTGCGAAGAGAGAAAACATTTTTCATGTTAGCAACCTCGGAGGAATAAATACGTGAAAACCTCCGTGTCTCCGGACAAAACAATTGCAGTGTCGCGTCTATTGAGAGACAGGGAGGCTGGATACGCCAAGAATGCAGCGTGTGGCTTATCTGGTCCAATGCAGTCGCTTTGGCTTTATGGGCCAGGGCCAGCGAAATCCCTTCTGCTAACGGTAACGCCAACAGCGTAGCCGACAGCTACTTCCTCCCGAGGTGCGGGAACTTGGTCGATAATCAATCCGGGTTGAACGGCAGGATCGTAACGTGTCGCCAACAGACGAATGTTCAAGTTAGCGGCGTGAAGCTTCTTCTCGGCGTCTTCATAGCTCAGTCCTTTGAGCACTGGCACCCTGGTTTGAGCTGGTCTAGACCGGCGCTCACGTTGGACGTCAAGACTCAGGCCCAAAAGCGCAATTGCCGGTATGACGACGTACACAACCAGCGCCAGCGTCACAAGAAATCTGATAAGCAGTTTCTGTTTGCCTCGTACGGTGTAACCAACGAGGACGCCAAGTAAAAATCTCATTACGGCGGGTTCCTTTCGGAGATTTCTTAGTGAATCACCTACTCGGCATCCGCCTCTTTTTTCTTATTGGTTGTGTTGAGGAAATCGGTTGAAGGAAAGCATGATTGGACCAACGGTCAATCGCCAAGGAGAGGATGGGCAATTGAACGAATTGTAAAGATGCAGGCCAAATTCAGACCATCGCAATTTTGGACGCGACTGCAAGTCTTTTAGATTCTTAGTTTGAAGGTGAGCGTTCTTTTACTGAGCCAAGCGGGCGATAAGTGTTTAGAATCAAATGTTTACAGCGATTCACGGAGTCAATTGCGTGCTGTAAACAGCTGCATCTTAAACCATCAGTGCTCGCTTGCGCCAGCGATAGAGCAAACGCAGTCAGACATGCCAGGAAGATTACGGTTTAGTTCAAGTGCACGGTTCTCACGACTCAGCCGGAAACATCCTGATTAGTATCGAGCTTTCCTTTCCTCCCAGATAAGCAGCGCCTGGATGGCACGCGCTAACTTGATTAACCTAGACCGTCGCCGCTTTCGACCATGATGCCGCCACATCTGAACGGATTAGGATTAAAAAAATCAACCTCGGTCGGTACCGGGCAACGGTCGTCGGGTTGCTTGGGTGGATCAAGCAGTTTGAGATCATACCTCTCGTCCGCTGCGACTCCCTTGAACAAACGGTCGTAAAACAAGTGGAAATGACCCTCCTTAATGGGCACGTGCGGTGGCGGCGTGTTAAGGATGGAAACCTGGTAGGACACTTGATCAGTTTGCGGAAGCCGGAAGATCTCAGTTTCATTTCCTTGCTTATCTTTAAACTTTAGCACGGGCTGTTGACCCGCAGACGTGTCGATCTTCAGACCGATGCCGCCTAAGATGAAGCCAAAGTCTCGCGCGAATGCACCTTGGATCGTGACGATGGAATCCGTTTTACAACTTGTAAAGAGCTGCCCTTGCGTTAGACGAATCACGGGTTGAAGCGCTTTTAGTGTCCTCTCAAGTGGCTTGCCATGGAACTCATTATTTTCCAGGTTGATGATCCAACCGAAATCTGTTGGATTCTGATTCGCGTTGTGTCGGTCGGCTGGTTTGTTAATCCTTGCCTGAATCCCTAAATTTGAACCCCCGTCAACTACCAGTTCCCACCGGTCATTTCCATTTTGAATGATTCGTTCGAGGTCCTGTTGAGGTATCGGCCCTTGTCCTGGATCCGGGGTGATCTCGATCTGGAGAAAATGAGGTTCATGCGCGTCTCGTGCTCGCAAAACGCCGACGTCAAATTGTCCAGTGTTCGGATCGGGACGAAATACAAGTAGGCCAGTGAACGTGATAATCGTTGATGTTGGCATGTCGAAACTCCTTCACTTGAAATGTTTGTCGTTCAAATACAGTTGATCGGCTCGACCGATTTATTTCACGCCGGGCTTTACAGTATTTATAGAAGAGTGTTCGGGACCTCCGAGAACTAAAAACGCCGACCAGTAATAAGGATGACGCAAGCGACTCTGCGATGATCCGAGCATCTGTAACTGGGCTCGCCTCAATGCTTCGGCTGTCGAAAAACCTTGCTTCCGGATCTTATGAAGGTTGATCATCAGTTCTGCCGTAGCTTGTGAATCGACCGGCCAAAGGCTGGAAACAACCACCGGCACTCCTGCCACAAGGAAGGCACGCGCCAAACTCATAGTGCCTTCGCCCGCGTAATAGCGTCCGGAACCGGTTTGACAAGCACTCAAGATGGCCAAACGAGTTTTTCTGAGCTTCAAATGATAAATTTCGCCCGCTTCCAGATCATCGTCGCCACTCTTTATCTGTGCTTTTGCAAGTGCGAGTCTGGAATGCATCTCATCCTGTTCTTCCTCGATAGCATGGACAGCAAGATGCAGAACGTCTGCGTCGCTCAGTTCAGATAGAACTCTTTGCTTCGTCGCGTCTGGTCCGAGCAGTGTGTTTCCACGCTTGTACAACTCCCATATCTGTTGCGCCTCGCGTTCGGCATCTTTGAGACTGGGAAGAACCTGATACCGGGCGTCTTCCAGGCGTGGGTTACCAACGGCGAGAATTCTTTCCGGTTGACGCGGATCAATTGTGCCGGCTTCAGTCGAGACAAGCGCGAGGACGGTAGCACTCGGCGCATACGAAACGGCATAGTCTTCAATCAGCAATCTACCCGAAGCCGATGAGATCAGAGAATCGAAAGGGAGCGCATTCAGAATCTTATCGGGAACGATGTTCAGTTGCTTTTGTTTATCGAGCCATGGCTCAACTGGTCGAATCAATGAATCGAACAGTTCTTTAGACTGTTTGCCAATGTCTTCCAGGCTGTAATTGCGATCCGATACTGAGTTCAGGTAACGGTGGACACGAGTTTGGAGGTCAGCACGACTGATTCTCGCCACAGCGACTTGCGTGATATCTCGAGTTATGACCCAGATCAGCGTCTGGTCTTCAAGCACCGTGTACTCGACGATCTGATTTTCAAGCGGCAGTCGCTGCTTGATCAATTCCAGTGACAAGGGGGTGAATACCGTGGCGTGACGTAGACTGGCAGTGTCTATGTTTCTTCCCTGTATATGGTCCAGGAGGGATCTTGCCCGGGATGCTTCCGAGTACCGAAATGCTTCGCGGCCGTCGGGCGCTTTTCGAAAGACGAACCCGATCGCCAGATCGTAGATGCTTTGCTCGACGTCGAAAAACGTATTCCGGTTCTCATCTTCAAGGATCGTGGACCGATTATCCTCCATCAGCGAGACAGTCTTTTGCAGTTCAGCTTGTGCCAGCTCGTCGTTCTTCTCTTTGAGGTAACAGACCAGACGTCCCTTGTGTGGCTGAAACACGTGTGTCGCGTACTTGAGGCGATCGTAAATCTCGATTGATTGACTGTAGTTTTTAAGTGCGTTTTCACAATCATTGGCTTCTCGATAGATATGGCCCAGTTGCAATGATACGTAAGCCAGCATGGCAGTTCTATCTTCTGATTCTTCCGCGTGTTTTGAAGCGACTTCATAACTCAGTCTGGCATTCTTCAGGCCCTCGTTGAAATTTCCCAATTTCGCGTGCATCAGACCGAGATGTGCATAAGACAACGAGATCATTGAGGTGTCGCCCGACCCCAGGGCCCGACGCAGAGACTCCTGCTCGTACTCGATCGCGGCGTCATACAGACCGGCTGAGTAGAATGCTATCGCTACAATGCCGTAGTGTCGCCATACCTTGATAGGATTGAACGCACAACAACCCACCAGACGCTGATTGCGAACAATGAAATTAAACGACTGGCTATGATTATTCATCACTCGGAAATATTCTGTGAGTGAGTCCAGAGCGTTGAACTCTCCGATCTTATCCCCCACCTGTTCGGCGAGTGCGAGTGAATGGAGCGAGTACTCAATGGATTTCGAATATTCCTTCAAATTATATTTTGCACTTGAGATCGCCTGGGTTGCCCTCATCACAAGCCAGCGATAATTGAGCTTCGAGCAGCGGTCGGCTAGTTCAGTGAGCTGAGCCAGGCTTGACTTGCTATCAAGAGTTTCAAGGAGGCAGTAAGCAATCCAGAATTTTGCGTGCTTGACCTCAACGCTATCTCCTGCCTCTTCAAAAGCCTTTTCTGCACTTTTAAAAGTGTCGACCATCTGTTTCGCCGTGGCTGTTCCCTGGTATTTTTGATAACCAGCCTTCATCAGCCTGCGAGCTTCGATTAAAGTCGCCTTCTGTTTTAGTGTCAGTGACTTACACAGTGCAGCCAGATCGCGGGTGTAATATTCCCGGCCTCGCCTGGCTTCCAGATCACCGACGTAAGTAAGGGCTTGAAGCAAACGCTTCGCGTCGTCTTTTCTGTCGCCGGCTGATGCGTCAAGGTACTGGTCCAACAACTGCTGGGAGACACTGGTGCCTGAGAGATCGTCGCGCGTTGTGCTTATTAGCTGCCAGGCTTTGTCGTCAGCACGTGATTCGTAGGCAGTCAGGAAATCTGCAAGCACTTGATCGTTGGAGTGAGAAGACTTCTCACGTTGTTCCTGTAGCAGCTTCAGATGCTCCCGTGCTTCCTCGGCCCAGGGTGAGTTCGAGTCGGCTTGCAGATAATGCTGCCACTCCTGCGCAGCACGATCCGGAAGTAGCAGGTTCTCAAAACACAAGGCACGATTAAAAATGGCTGCTGGTAGACTGCTGTCCCGGGCTAGCGCCTGATTGATATATGTCAAACTTTTACCCAGCGCTGCGATACCCATACCGACATTTGTATCGCCGGTTTTGTTTTTATCTAAATCGCTCTTGCCTTTTTCGAACCACGCCGCACCCAGGTCGCTAAGAAGAGTCGGGTTCGTTGAAGTGATCCTGACTGCTTCCTCAAGTTCTCGAATTGCAGCGTCGAAGTCACTCTGCGTGATGTAAAACTGGCCAAGTGCGTGAAACGCCTCCGGTGTTGGTTGCTTGAGCCGGGCCTCAACGAGAATCAACTCCGCTCGACGTTGCTCAACATCCCCAACTTTGGTGATGGGACCACGTTGCGTGGAGACGCGGGCGTAACTAAGAGCTGAGATGCGCGATTCGATAGGTCGAGCCTGGCTGTAAGCTGCATTGAGCGCAGCCAATCCCTTAGCTACTTGAGATGGTGCGTAGAAGAATTTCCAAATGACCACACTCAGGCCGATAACTAAGAGAACCACAGTGAGTAACAGATGTGAAGACAGAATAGACGTGAGTAGACGCTTTGATGACAAGGAGGCAGTGTCGGGCTTGGAGGTCACAGGAGTCCTCGATACGATTTCGCAGCTAGTCTCGCGCCTGGTGAGAGCCGGATAATATTCCTTCGTTGATAAGCGCACGGCCTGCGCGTGGACGATATGCAGTCAAATAATCCTGGAGCAGCTCCCCTTTCGTTCGCGACGTTTTGTTCGGCTGGTCCAGCGAATTTAGTCGTTGTCTCGCCTCATCGGACCACTTGGAGTTTGGATCTTTTTCAAGATACTTTTTCAAGTCCTCCTTTGCCTGCTGGAGGAGCACCATCTCCTGATACACGATGGCTCGATTGAATAGAGCCTCTAGTAAGTTCGGGTTCAACTCGAGCGCTTTGTTTAAGGCGTGAAGGCTCTGCCCAAGATCCTCCACGCCCTGGCTTCCTTTTTCCCGATCAGTTTTAGCCTTCTCGAGGTAAGCTGCTCCGAGATCACTGTAGCACTGCGCGTTGGTTGAATCATCCTTAACAGCCTGATTCAGGTACTCGATGGCCTGGTCGAAATTTTTCTTTGCTAAATAAACTTTACCGAGGGCGTGACGAACCGCTGGGGTGGGCTTATTATTCAACGCTGTGAGGAGTGTCACCTCCGCCAGTCTCAGCTCAGCTTCATTCACCTTGTTTGATTCAGGCCCACGCGTTGTTATGAAAGGTGCGTAGTCAAATTGCGTGAGCCGGGCTTCAACTGGACGCTGTTCGCGATAGGCGTTGTTGAGTGCGAGAAGGCCTTTATCAACCTCAGACTGGTAAAAGAAGATCCGCCATACGCTAACGCTCGCGATCAGGATCACCGCGGCAAAGGCAGCGGCTCTTGCGAGAGGCGATGAAAACAGTTGCCGCCAGTTCCAGGGCGCCGGCGAGGGAATCGGTTTCGGAGGCACCGCGTGCGCTTTTTGCGCATATGTTCGGAAGGCTTTCCCCTGACGCAGCTTCTCCCGTCGCTCATCGGTCACCAGGAAATTCTTCTCGAACATTACCGTCTCGTCTTCGCTTAAGTCGCCGATCAGGTAATCGTCAATCAACTCATCCTCGACCGATAGTATTTCTTCAACCAACTCGTCTTCCGTAAATAGACGGCGCTCGAATGCCTCCCGCTCTTCGCCAGCAAGTTTGCCCAGCAAATACAGTCTTATCGGGTCTTGCTCATCGCGATGGGTTGTCATCAACAGCAACGCCTTCTGGTCTGGAGGGACCTGCTAATTGTTATTGTAGTTTTCGGACAAGGCATTACGACGCAATGCTGACGCGATCGAGACAACTCTCAATGCACGGCTTAAGCTGTTCTCGGATCCGGTAGATGCGTAGCCGTAGAGCCTTTACATCTATTCCTAATTTGTTTGCAATCTTTTTGCGGTGCTCAATTTTCGCTGACTTTTCGTAGTAGTAGTACTCGGTGATGGCCCAGCGATTTTCTTTCGTTAGTTCGTCCATGCACTCATCGAGACATTCAAACTCCTGTTCCGTATCGTCGTGGTTGTGATTTACGTTTGCAGCGACAACAGGAGTGGTGAGTTCAGCCGGTTTCGGTTGCCGGTGATACTCGTGCCGAATATTCCTGGCAAACCCCAGAAAATAAAATGTTTTATCTCTGTCGTGAGACTCTGAAACCTGGCCGGCTTTAAGCTTTTCACTGACCCGGTCGAAGGCCTCATCCGCGAGCCGCTCAGCCTCACAGCCGCAATTCCCGGCCGCAAAGAATGTAATTAAACGAATGCGCGTCTTCTCATACTTCAGCGCTGCTTGTTCCGGATTCGAATCAAGCCACTGAAGCAGTCGATCGAGGTCGTCGGGGGTTAGACTCTCCTGTCTCATGAGAACGAACGATGAAAGGCCGGACGGTTAGCGGCTATAGCGAAGTCGAAGATTGTTACTACTCGCTCGAGGGGTCTGAGCGTCAAGAAGGCGGGCCTTCCTGAGAGCCGTTCGGTCAAAGCTGTGAAACTTCGGCTGTTAGTGTTTAGGGACGAATGCCGCATTCGTACCACATTATAACAACCGAAACAGCGTGCGAGAGCAGGCGAAGATTAAACACAACGTTGGTTAAAGTCAATGGGTTTGCCAGTGTGCGCTGTAGGCTCATTTAACCGTCAGTAGGTGTTGTCTATCTCACCCTCAAACCTCCGAAACAAATCCACTTGGAAATTCCGGATGAAATGTTTTGACGTCTGTTCGCAATTGGAACTGAAGAAAGCGAAATAACGCCTTTCTCCGCGTCGCAACGGACGTGCTTCTGAACTGCTGGCAAGGTTGCGTCTGGTGGCGAGCAAGTGTTCCGAATCTTGAAAGGGAGAAGAAAAATGAAAACGCTCCGCGTCCTGACTTTCATTCTGCTTATAGTTCTTTATGGAGTTCCGTTAACTACTCGCGCCCAGGAAGCTCAAATTTTCTCCTTGCCTCAGGGCTCGGTGGGCAAAATTTATCGAGCAAGCATTGAAGCAGTTTTACGAGACTCCGGGATGCGACTACAGTCAGAAACCCGAACACCAGTATTCCGTTGGACACTTGCGGGCGGCGAGCTACCTCCTGGATTAGTGCTCCGGCCGAACGGCACGATTATCGGAACGCCACGTGTGCCGCGCGAGACCCCATATCAATTCAAGTTAAAAGTCTCCGACGCAGTGGCTTCAATGAATTTAGAATTCAATCTGACTATCAACGCATCCCAGGTCAAGCTTGTACCAGTGGCCCGGCTTAAGCTGGTATCTGAAGATGAACCGGCCAGCAGCGCAACACAGGGCGATGCGCCTAAAAATCATCGCCTCAACCCCGCACCACTCCCGCTACTCACTTCGGGAATCACTTTCGAGTCCAGTAGCGCTAACGTCAGTGCGGCCGCGCCGAGCTCCCAGACCTCGTTTACTAAAGAACCGAAAATAGAATCTGTAGAAACCTCTGACTACTCGAGCACAAAAACGAGCGGAGAGCCGGTATCAGCGCCACCGGCAGCTGATTGTTCGAAACTGTGTGCTCCCACACCGGCTCCCGATGAGAACAAGGATTTTATTATTGATGCTAGTTCAGGCACGACGAGAGGACCGACTCGATTTAAAAAACGCGACCGTACACGAATCATCATTGATAATAAAAATCCCTTTCTCTACGACTATCGAATCACGGTTGAGGATCACCCCGTCGAAGAACTTGCGCTCGCCGCCTTTCTGAAATTACTGCCTATAGGTGAAGGATCTTTCGAAAAGCCTAAAGAACCGGACGCAAAGGCACAGCAGAAGCGCAACGAGAGAAGAGCGAGAACAGCGAACGCGTGCCCTGAATTGGATAGCCTCTTGCTTTTTGAGGCTGACTTGTCTAAGTCGCTTAAAGACGTAATAGCGCCAAAGCTAAAGACACTCACCACCGGGTTCAATGCCACTAATGCGGCGTACGAACAGAGCAATGCTGTTTTGACGAGCCCGACTGTCCATTGTCCGCAGCTCTGCACCGAGGCAGACACGCTGCAAAGTAACCTGAATAATTACCTGACAACAACCAAAGGCGATGTCGATTCCTTAGAGGATCTTCTCAGCACGTTCAAAGACCGGGCCAACTCACTCAAAACCACTGCTCAGTTCGTCTCGAATAATAGCGCTGACTGCGCGCAAGCGGTGGCAGATGCTCGGCTCCTCGAGCTTGCGGACTTCTACATTGGTGCTGGCACAAAAGCCCAAAGCAAACTTGACGAATTAATCAAGGGGCGCAAAGTTTTTGCCGACACAGCAAAAAACATAACTACGATTCTATCTACAGAAAACGCCTTCTTCTCGGTCTACCAAAAAGGAGACTTTGATGGTCCGACGAATGTTAGCGTCAAAGTAGAGACCAAAAACAAACTCAAAGCTGACAGTGAGTTCGTTAGCCTTATCGATACAAAAATAAACTTCGGTGGTGGCCCACGATTCGCGCTTGCTGGCGGGTTCGTATTCTCAAATCTTGAAAAACCGGAGTACGAGCGCGTGCCCGCTGTGATTAACGGCGCCACTGAGCACATTGTTGGTCTCAAAGAGAATTCGAACACCCGGATTCTGCCCATCCTGATGCTTCATGCCCGGCTGTTTAGCAGTCCTAAATGGAATTACGTCAGCGGCATTCACTTCTCTTTGGGATTCACCGCCAAGCCGGACAACGAAGGGACTGACCCGGAGTTCCTCGTTGGTCCATCAATCAGTTTCATAGAAGAGCGGCTCTTCTTCACGTTTGGAGGATATGCCGGTCGGAAGCAGGAACTGGAAGGGAATTTGACGGTAGGCCAGAAGATTCCGACCGATTTCGGCGATGAACTTCCAATTAGCAAACATTATGTGTGGAAGCCGGGTTTCGCGATCACATACAAGATCAAATGAAAAGAGAATCCCGAAACACGCTCGACGAACTACAGACTCAACTCCCATAGAGAGGTATACGATGCATACAAATCCGAAATTCGACGCCGGAGTGCGAATGAAAGCAACGACCCGAATCGTCATCACTTTTATTGCGATGGCAACGTTTGCCTCATTGACTCTGCCGGCTTGCAAAAATGCGCCGGAGACAAATCAAACAGCGAACGCGAACGTCAACCCGAGCGCGAACTCGAACGCGAACTCTCAAGCTGAGAAGTCGGCGCGCAGACTTGAGCAACAGCCCGCTTTGGTCCTGGATGGTCAACAAGTTGCCCCCCAGGAATTTGTTGAGAGTGGAGCGCGGTGTGCGACCCGTACAGTGCTTCCGGTCGAAGCTCGAGGTATTCAGAGACGGCTGGAGAGCTTTCGACTCGAGGGCAAAAGCACTGAGCGGAATGCCAGCTCACCGGCAATCAAAGTCCATTTCCATGTAATCAATAAAGGCTCTGATCCTGTTAACGACGGCAACATCACTCAACAGCAAATCGATCAACAAATCAAGGTTCTTAACGATGCCTATGCCTCGACGCACTTCAAGTTCCAGTTGGTAAGTGTAGATCACACTACCAACCCCGGCTGGTTTGAGATGGATATAGGGTCGGCTGAAGAAGCGGCGGCAAAGCAGGCTTTGGGCGTAAAACAGAAAGATGAGTTGAACCTTTACACCGCACATCTGGCTGGAAGTATTCTGGGCTGGGCAGTATTCCCATGGGATTTCTCAGCGAACCCTTACGACGACGGTGTAGTCATCCGCTTTTCAACTCTGCCCGGCGGAGCCTCGGCACCGTATGACCAGGGTAAGACAATGGTTCATGAAGTTGGGCACTGGCTTGGGTTGTATCACACGTTCCAGGGTGGGTGTCCGACACCTGGTGATTATGTCGACGACACAGCGGCGGAAAGCGCGCCAGCCTTCCGGTGTCCTACTGGACTTGATACCTGCGCAGATGCGCAAGGACCCGACCCGATCGACAACTTCATGGACTATTCGGACGATGCCTGCATGAACCGATTCACACAAGGTCAGTCCGTGCGGATGGATGCTATGTTTCTACAGTACCGTCAATAGTCCCTTATCTTGAGGTATGGCTGTAATCGCACGGACAAGAAGAATCGATCGAGATTAATTTATGGAGTCGCCCTGGATGGCGTAGTTTTCTTTCCCAGCCAGTCGATTCTCATGATCTCCGGATTCTTGCCGTTCTTGTCCGTGCAGACCCAAACTTTGGCTCTGACATCCGGGCTCAGAGTGCCTTCGGACTCCAACGACTTCCAATCGGACTCCTTAAAGTTTTCACCCTTAAAACGGAACAGTTGCAGTGGAGGTTTTTTGGTGCCCGGATGTTGAATTATTCCTGAGTAGGTTACGTCCCAATCGGCACGAACCGTGATCTCAGTCCTATCATCTGTCTGTTTAAAGGATAGAACTCTTCCCTCCCACAGCGTCAAGCGGGCGTCCGCAGGGCATGAAAGATCGGTTGGTGGCGCTTCACGAACAGCCGGGGATTCCTGGGTTTTTTTCTGCAACTCAGCAGGCACCGATTCAGACGGTTGAGCACCGACGCAGCCGAGGGATGAGCAACCTAACGTTAAAAGTATGAAAAATTTGATCATTAATAGACTTTTCATAAAAGGGCCTCTTAATTTCACATCTGCGTGCTTGGAGTTTGAAAGGAGGCTCCAGGATGCCTCACACTAGGTAGAGAATGGATGCCCAACGCCTAAGTATTTTGCACTGTGCATTAGCCCGTTAATCTTCATGCACTGTTGGAGTGTGGGCGTCGTGGACGAAGCAGTGATGCACACTCCATTGAACTCTTTTAGCACCAGTCGCGACACGCTCTCCACGGATGCATTTACAGGCCTGCAACTTACAGTCAGAACTGAGATGGAGGCGTTGACTGCCGATTGTGACTTGCCGTCAACCTTTCCGTCAACAATAAAACTGGCGCTTGTAAGTGACTGATAAGGTGATGGTTGTGAGCGTAAGCTCAGTTACTGAGCCAAGCGGGCAATCCTTTTCGGTAAGCGTAATATAGCCAATAAGTTACTTTATTTTCAAGGCTTAACAGCTTCGCCAAGTATGGCTCCCATGTCTCGCACGCCTCCTATGGCTCTAAAAAGAGCGCAAGAAGAGCGCAACGCTCTTCGTGGATTGCTTACTTCGTATGCACCCTTCATGGTGTGAGATGAACTGCGTTCATGAGTGGTCTCTTGCGTCAGCAGTAGAGCAATCTTTAATTACCGTAGAATACTGGGACGAGAAGAATGGTGATCTTTCAAGATCAGGGATCAATCGGCAGGTCCAATTTGAAAAAGGTCCCTTTGGATTCCCGTACCCCGTGAAAGCTCTGAAGAGGCCGCAAGATTCGTTGGGTATTGTAATCCTTGGGTATTTGCTGCTGCCGCTGATTACCAGCATGTCTCGGGCTTTTGCGTTTAACAAATTCGTCCCGAGGCTCCTCAGTTCGCCGAAATTCAGATAATTGGTTTAACATGACAGCTCGCATGGCTTTGTTGGTCTATCCGAGGTGAGCACCCTGTGGCGAAAGAAGAAAACCATACCAATCCTGAAGACGGAGGAACCGAACAGAAGTTTTTCCGCGTTCACACATCCGTTGTCTTCCAGCTTGGAGAGAGCCTTATCTCCGACGTTGTCCAGGCACTCGTTGAACTGGTAAAGAACGCGTACGATGCAGACGCGACGTTTGCAAGAGTGATCGTCGATACGAAAGAACCACCTCCCGCGCAATCCAGGTATCCAAATGCAAGCGGCTACATTCTCATTGAGGATGATGGCTCGGGTATGGATTCCCAAACGATCGAAAATGGCTGGCTAACAATTTCAGATTCTAAGAAACGCCAACAAAAAAAAGAAAAAAAGCTCACAGTCTTAGGAAGAACTCCGCTCGGCGACAAGGGGCTTGGGAGATTGGGCACGCAACGCCTTGGGCACAATCTGGAGATTTTTACACGACCAGAAAAAAGCGACGTCGAGTATCACGTTGCCTTTTCATGGCGCGATTTTCAAACGGCAACACAATTTTCTGAGGTCCCCATTTTTGTCAGAACGTCGCCCGCCACACGTAGCTTTGGCACGACCCTCTTGATATCTGACTTAAGAGATAGAAATTATTGGTCACTTGATGCTGCCGACAAACTTCAGGAAGACCTCTCCAAGATGATTTCTCCATATAGAGAGGTGCGAAGCTTTCGCGTCGCAGCGACGGTGAACGGAGCTCGATTGGACCTTGCAGAATTTACTGAAAAGGTGCGTGAAACAGCGCAACTACGTTATCGAGTAGACTTTAATGGCGAAACTTTTTCGATTAATGGCAAAGCAAGACTTAATTTTTTTAGACCCGAAAAGGAAGAAGACAGAATTCAATTCAAATATTTGGTTGAAGCTGATGACGGTAAAGCGTTTTATGATTTCTTGAGCAAGAAAAAACTTGCTAGTGCTTTAAACCTTAGTAGCGCCCAACGGATAGGCTGGTTTGTAACTTACGAAAAAAGCGCACTCTTCGATGATATGGATGCACTGGAAGTTGTTGAAGACGAGTTTACACACAGACTACATAAAGCTAATCCGGGGCCATTTCACGCCGAAATTGATTCCTTTGACTTAGGAACTGACATCGCTGAGCAGAGTGTTTTTGATAGAGCTTCAGAATACAAGAACTACATCAAGACGTTAAGCGGTATCCGAGTTTATAGAGATGGGTTTGGTATTCGAGTTGACCCAGACTGGCTTAAACTTGGGCAGCAACAAACGTCAGGCAGATCCTTCTATGGATTAAGACCCCAGAACACATTGGGTTATGTTGCCTTAAGTGCTGAGGCCAATTCTGTCCTAGAAGAAAAAACCGATAGAGAAGGATTTAAGGTTACCCCTTACTACAACAACTTCTATGAGCTAATGAGTCAGTTCGTCGACTTCGCTTCGCGAGCGCAAACCTTCATCAGACGTGAGTTCAACGAGTTTAAGAAGGCAAATCAAGAAAAGGCGGCGAAAATTGCAGAAGGAGAAGAGTCTAAAGACATATCACTGCACTTAGCAGAGACCCTCTCAAAGGCAGCAACTCACAAGAAACATTTAGTTGCCCTTAATAATAATTTAGAAGAGACAGCAGAAACCACTCGACAGGCTTTAAAAGAAGTGAATCAGAGCCTATTAAATGATGACTTAGCTTATCGTCATCAGGTGAGAGCGTCGGAGCAGGCGTTGACTGGTTTGCTAAAGGCGAAAAATGAAGTCGAAAAAGTAGGGCAATATCTCAACGAGGTAATTGACTCCAAACTCGCGGTCGGAGTTTTGAACACTCGCTTTGAGAGCTTGCGGGAGGAGGTTGATGAGTTTATTGAAACGAGTAGCCTAGGGTTGACGGCGGAAGCACTCTCGCATGAAATTCGCCAGATTGCTGAACAACTGGCCCACAGGACTCGTCAGATTTCTGATCACGTTCGATCAAGGGATATCAAAGATGCGAAGTTAGTCTCGTATTTGGAGCACGTTAATTCGACCGTTAATGCATTACTAAAGCAGATGGCACACCTAGCGCCGTCGTTAAAGTACGTAAGGGAGAAGCGAGAGGCTATCAACGTTACGGACTTCTTCAATGAGACGGTGGAATACTATAACGAGAGACTTGGACGGGTAAACATAAAGGTCAACGTAAGCATCGTGAACGCCCGCGATTTCATTCTATTCATGAATAAAGGGAAGCTGGTCCAGATCATAGACAATCTGTTCTTAAATGCTGAATACTGGATTCGAGAAGATATTCGACTAAAGAGAATTTCCTCTGGTCTAATCAACATCGAGATTTCAAAACCTTTCGTACGAATTAGTGACAACGGTCCAGGCATCGACCCATCCGTTGAAACAAGACTGTTTGATCCTTTCGTAACCACCAAAGGTCGTGGCAAAGGTCGCGGCCTTGGTCTCTTCATCGTTAAGCAGCTCCTGGATAGTGAAAACGGCTCACTCTCGCTGTTACCAAAACGGAACTCTTACGGACGACTGTTCGTCTTTGAACTCGATTTTTCGGGTATCCCTCATGGCAGCAGATAAAAAAGAAAAAGCAAAGAACGCTCTACAACAATTATTTGAATCCCTCTCGATTAAGAGGATCGTATGCGTCGATGACGAATACTCACAAACGCATCCTCCCGAGGAAGCGATTGGTTTGATCGATGTTGTTGGACCGAGAGTTGCCGGCCCGATAATCAATAATAAAAGTTTGCCAATCAATCAGGACCGAGACATTTGGGTGCCCGCCTTTAATGATTGGTGGGCGGGTTTGAGTGAGAATCAAAGAAGACAGATTCTTTATAAACTTCAAGGCGCGGCGCACGAAGCAAGTGGCAAGAGCCGAGAAGACTTGAGATCTGCAAGTTCCTTGGCAGAACTGTTTGCGGGTCTGGATTTCTTAGAATTGTCGTTCAGTCAGTGGAAAGTACAGAAGAATGATTTGTTACTCCAATCTCGAGACGCCCGAACCCTGTTTCTTTTCGACGAAGATCTCAGCAAAGACGGCGGAACTGATAAAGAGGGCCGTGCCTTAATTCGCGACGTCTTGGGCTCAAACGACGCCCGAACCGCCATGTTCGCGCTTTTAAGCCACAATTTTGCTCCTGGCGATGAGTTTATAGTATCGCAACGTTTCACAGAGCCAGATTATCAATTTGATCCTAGTCGCGTTGTGGCTGTTTCGAAAGGGAATCTAGGTTCCAGCCCATTGGACTTTGCGAGAGCCATAAAGCTCACGGTCCTAAACCCAGATCGTCACGAACTTGCAAAACTCAGTGTCGAGATGATGAAGAGCGCTCATCAGGAAGCAAGTAGGAAGCTTGAGGAGTTAAGTATTTATACCTTCGACCACATGGTGTTCAAAGCCTCAAACCGCGAAGGAATTTGGGAGCCGGACACTCTGTTTCGGCTGCTGAATCTTTTTCAACGGAAGGAAGCGCGAAGTGCAGCATTGCAAAGCATCGAACTCCGGCGTCTCGCTGAGAAGATAAGAAGCGTGAGTAACATCCCGACTGAACTCGACGAAAAAGAGAGACCGGACGATGCATGGAAAATTCAGCAGCTAGAGCTCTACGAGATCGCTGATTTTATCAATGGCAGTCTTTTACCAATTGAATTGGGCGATGTTTTTGAAAGAATAGTGAAAAATGATGAAGAGCGAAGGCATTATATCCTTCTTGCTCAACCGTGTGACTTGATGGTGCGACCACAAGAAGGCGCTCGGAAAGGACACATCAATGAAGTGATCCTTGCACGCGTCTCATATCTTCGGACTAGTGACAGAGAGAACGAATACTTCACATTGCCCCACTACTTCTCCAGCGTGGATAAAGATAAAACTGCGTACGTACTGTTCACCGACACGCATCTTGTTAGCTTAGATACGCTGGATCTTTGCGCCCTGAATCGCAAGGGTGTCGCAAGGATAGGACTAAGCGATAAGCCTGATCATTTAGTAGAAGCATGGCAAAAGCGTCATGCCGCACTTTTACGTCGCTACCGCGAATTGATCGATAATCGGCAGCGTATCACCAAAGCACTCGAAAGATTCAATGACGGCAAAAAAACCAATCACAAAATTAAGAAGACCATACTCAACACGCTGAATCCTGCATACTCACGTTCACCACTGTTTCTTGCGACCGTTGATGTAAGAAAAAAAGCCGTCAGTTTTAACTGTAAGAGGGTTGCCAGATTTGAACCTAGTCACGCTGCGGCGATGTGGACAAAATACTGCAACTTCATGGCGAGAGCCGCTTTTGATGTAGACCTAGGAGAATAGTACAGATTCGGAACGGGTCTCGGGACTCGACGGGTCGTCTTGAATCTCGTATGAAGCCGCTCGTGTCCATCGATAGTCCTGAGCGATTTATGACGCGAGTTCCGAAGATCGTGCGCCTCTCACGCGCAACCCCGTAGCGCGCCAAACCCGGTAAGATACGCGCGTCCGCAATAACTACCCCTCTTCTACTCTTGGTGCACCACTGTTGCCTTCATCGTCGCTGCCACAAAAAAATCCCGATTTCGGCCTCCGGTACCAAATAGTCGCTGTTGCCACTCTCTGATCGAGGTTCAGCGCTTACCTTGCACCCGCTGGACGCTTGCACTGAGGCCTGTATGACCTAATGGACTTGTGCGTGGTGATGGTTGTATATACAATCAGTATCTATAATATATCAACAATATATAGAAATGATATTATTTGTATATACATTAAAGAAGAGATAGATAAATGGCGAAAGAGAAGACTGTGCCAATCCGGTTTAATAAGGAGTTGTATGGATGGTTGAAGGACTATGCACAGCGGAAGCACTCAAATATGTCCGCAGTGATTACACGACTATTAGTTACTGAAAAAGAAACTGATGAAGTTAGCCAAAGTCAGCATCCAGTATTGCAGCGGCGCAAGCAGATAAGATCTTCTCAGAAGAAATGAAGGGGAAATATGGCTGACTCAATCCGTGCGGGCAGAATGAGGCTGGACCTTGATCAACATGATCTCCAGCGACTGGTCGATGCAATACAGTGCTCTAAACCTGTTTGTGGGTTAACACATGATTTTTACCGGTATCCGGCCCGTTTCTCTCCACAGTTTGCCAGGACTGTCATTGAGCTTTTCACCGAACCCGGCGACGTCGTAGTCGATCCATTCATGGGTGGAGCCACGAGCTTAGTCGAAGCTCGGGCTCTAGGCCGCGTCGGAATTGGCCTTGATGTAAATGAACTCTCTTGTTTCATTGCACGAGTAAAGACCACCCCGTTAGCTCCATCTGACATAAAGGCGATCCACTCTTGGATAAGACATACAATTCCAATCCTGAATATGCGCCTCACCGCGAAGCGGCCCCATGAATGGATCGCTCGCGGGTATCAACGAAACATTGGCACGCGTCAAACATGGCCGATTCGAAAGTCGCTTGAACAGGCGCTTGCTCGTGTGACTTTGTTGAAATCTGAAGTTCAAAAGGATTTCATTCGTGCAGTTCTTTTGAGAACTGGACAATGGGCTTTGGATTGTCGGTCAGATGTGCCTACCGCCATGCAATTTCGAGAGAGACTGCAGCAGTTCTCAGCAGAAATGATAAACGCTATTGGAGAATATGCGCGCATTTTGAATTCAAACCGTGATGTATTGTCACATGACCAGATACCATCGCCCACCATCATTTTGCATCGTTCGGCAGAAACGATTGATAGCGAACCATCGCTTCGCGTGTATGATGCACCAAAGCTAGTATTAACGTCTCCTCCGTACCCAGGGGTTCATGTTCTGTATCATCGATGGCAGGTTCTCGGCCGACGGGAAACTCCCGCGCCGTTTTGGATTAGTAACACACTGGATGGGAGCGGTTCGAGTTTTTATGCGTTCGGTGACCGCAAACAGCCGCAGCTCGAGAAGTATTTCTCAACGGCTCTTGCTGCGTTCTCATCAATTGCACGGATTGCTCTACACAACACGTTAATCGTTCAAATAGTGGCCTTCTCTGAACCTACGTGGCAATTACCTCAGTACCTGAAAACTATGTGTGCTGCCGGACTCACGGAATTGAAGTTACAAGGTGTCCAGACGGACCATGACGGTCGTCTCTGGAGAGTTGTTCCTAATCGTAAATGGTACGCGGATCAGCGGGGCTCAAGAGGGGCTGGAAAGGAGGTCGTGCTCTTTCACAAACTCACAGTGTAGCTATTGCGAGACTTCCATCAACTTCAACAGGGTACGAGCAACCCGTTGAATTTCATCGCGCATTTGCTCGTCACTCGGTGCTTCAGGCGATTCTTCAGCTGCGGATTCCGTTTCCTTCTTCTTCCGATACATCTGATAAAGGTGAAATGCAACGTGAGCAGTATATCGATTTATACGCTGTTGGATAGTTGTTTCGGCCATTTTCCTGCTGATCAGCGAATCGCGATAGCTATTCAACAGATCCATATCCTGATTTATGAAAATTGTAAGAGGGGTCTTCAGAGTGGGTTCGTCAAACGATCCGGAATCGTTACTTGTCCACGCCTGACCCCAACAAGTCTCGTCCCCCCAATTCTCTCTTTTCACATACCGCAAGTCATACGGAGGCCGCCGCTGAGCCCCACTTGAAACCTTACTTGAGATCTTCCGCGCAGAAGGGGCCTCTACAACATCAGCAAGAAAGGCCGTTGGCAATGATTTACCTGGACCGATGGCCTCGATATCAAATTTGATCTGTTCGCCGGGGTTCAAACCTGGAGCGGCCTGGATCAGTAATTCGAAGCGACCTTCGACTGGACGAGTAAGGAAAAACAACGGTTCCACAGAAGGCGATTCACAGGCAACTCGGAAGTTCCACTTGGGAGGATCACCCGTAACCAGTTCATCCTTTCCATTCCAGCGTAGCTTTACGTGGACGTCGGGTCCGCCTAAAACAATCTTTATTGGCTGTCGGCTTGTTACTTTGAGGTATGTTGGATCATCTTCAAGCGGCGTCGGTGGCTTAGGTTGATGCTGTTTCCGACGGTTCACGATTACTCGCCTTTCAAGAAGGCGCAGCTCAGGCGCGTCCTTGAACATTGCAGTGCTACGAACCGTGGTCTCGATCGGATATTCATCCTCTTCAAAGTCGTCAGGCTCTACGAATTTAAGCGCAACTTCTTCTCCAACGAGCTGCGTCGTACGCGTTACTTGCAGCTCTTTAACTGGAGGATCAAACGTTATGGTCATGTTCTCAAGTGTCTTCCACGCGCTTTCTGGTTTTGGATAGATCAAAAAGCGACGCCAATCGTTTGGCCTTAAACGTATTGTTGCTAACTCCGGTCTCATAGCTAGTATCGGAGCCGACGCGCTGACACCAACATTAGATTGATCCTGCACTACTACTTCTTGCGTGTGATCCTCGCTTGTCGGTCCGCTGGGTTGGTCACCTCCTGGTTGATTCTCTCCTACGGAGATATGAGATGCTGCTTCATGATGCGCTTCAATCAATTGATCTAAGGCAGCCTTTACTGCCTCATCGCCTGCTTCGAGACTTGAGATATCGTCTTCAGCTTCCTCTTCTAATCGGCGAAGGTCTGGATCTCCTTTAAGCGTTAAGAGCACCCGGGACTCTAGGTCGAAGTACACATTGCCCTCGAAAAACTGATGACGGGATCCCTGCATCAAGTTAGCAATCGCCTCCGGTTTGAGGCCGTCACAATCGACTACTACAATCATGCGATTGCGGAGATATTTCAGTTCAAGATCACGAATAATGAATTGATTGTCCCACGCGTGCTGTCGTTGGCCATTAATGAGGAAAACGCAGCACTGACGACCCCGTTTTGGTTCTTCTAAGAAAGTTGACGTTGGTCGTTTGTCCGTATCGGGCAGAAGCTCGTCGGGCGCTGCATCAATCGGAGCCTCGTCTGTTTTACCTGCAGCGGAAGAAGCCATTCCCTTTTCTAGAACAACGACGCGGATAGAAATGGTGCCGTGGCCATTTAGCGCGGTTGCTAATGATTTATCCAGTGATGTCTCACTCATTGAGATTCTCGTGATCCAACCGGTTGTGGCGGGAAAACCTTGTCGAGCACAGGAGCCATCGTACTGCGGGTCTGGCCCAACGATGAGAGTCGATATCCATTCCCATACACCACAGCCATGGTCGATCCGACATAAAGTTCAAGCGGAAGAACCGGGTTATATAAGACGTGATTCAATGCTGTGTACAACTGACGAGTGATTGCCGATCCACCACGACCGAAGTCATAACCGATGTGAACGAATCGTGTGCCGGGCCCAATCTTTGCAATGTTGGCGTCCGCAGCAGTTGCAAACGGTACGCGCCCATCTGGAGACGCAGCCAAATAGGCGAAGTAATCGTCACGACGACCCTTTGGAAAAACATGCTTAATAACCGTCCAACCGACACCGTCACCTTCTCCGTTCAGTAAGTCGGGGGCTCTACGCGAAACAAGCCATGAATATTTGCTTACCGCATATGCCGACGATCCCCCTTGGCCGAACACGCCGATCAAATACCATTTATCTGCTTTTGTGGTTGACCCTAAAGAGAGAAGGGTTCGGTGAATTGAGACTGGCGTTTGTCCTATACCATCATCCTCAATCCCGACTGTAAATTCACGTGTAGCCTTATCGAAAATCAATCGCACACGAAGCTGTCTTGCCAGTTCCCGCGCCTGAGCCCGCACCTGTTTAGAACGGTCCGAAGGATCCAACTTCGGGAGTTGCTCAAGAGGTGGCAAGTGAAAGTATCGTTGGACAGCATCGCGCGGGCTGGATGGCGCAAGCACAGATGGCTTCACCAGTAGTTCGCGTTGTCGAGCCATCTCAATCAGTGCTTCCATACCATTTATTGCCCTTTCGGCAATTGGATTTACGGGTTGATTTGCTTGCTTGATGCGCCCAGCGTTCCCGCGCTCGCGCCCGACTGGCATCCAATGAAACTTTCCCTGTTGCCAGTCCATTTCTGGATTGTCTTCGTCATAGATGTACTCGTCTTCCGGAGCGATCGGTAGTTGTGCAAGTAGCGCTTCAATGTCGAGACTTGAAGTCGCCTTGATTGCATGCGCCATGAACGTTCCTGGCGTAACGTAGCTGGCAAGATTTGTTGGTTCTACCATCATAGTTGTTTATTTGAGCCACTCGATCGAAACTTCGTTCTCGATCTCTTTGAATTCAGGATCACCGGTTACGAGAGAGGCCCTTCGCTGTTTGGCCAGCGCGGCCGCGAAAGAGTCGGCCAACGACATTCGATTTTTCGTTTTCAAGCGAGCGGCTTCGTGTGCAAGTTCCCAATGGACGTCGACAAATTCAATTCCAACCTGTTTAAGCTCCGCAATGACTTTGTCAGCATCGGATGGTGAACTTCGGCGGGCCTTGATGTACCAAACCTCCGATGCGCTGATCACGGACATTAGCAAGGGTATATTGTGTTCGTGAGCACTCGTAAGTACATCGAAAATCGTGGCCCCGCCAGATTGAGCTTGTAGAAATGAAATTATCGCCCAAGAATCCAAAACGTATGCCTTGGGTCTGCGGGGCATTAAAGTTTGCGCTCCCGGCGCTTCTCGGCCATAAGTTCTTCCATCAAACCTTCGCCTTTATACTTTCCATGTAGGCTTTGAATGAACTGCTTCGTGATCGGCTTCAATATGATTTCATGAGCGTCCTCATTGACTTCAATTTGGATACGCGTGCCTTCCTTTATTTCAAATTTCCGCCGTATTGAAGACGGAATAACAATCTGACCCTTAGCCGTTGCGGTGGTTTCCATTGACTGTCCTCCAACAAGGGACACAGTGTGTCACAAAGCTTATTTAGTAGTCAATCGGAGCATTTGTATTACTTAGTATTTAGTGTAGGAGGATTTGAGTAGGTTGGAGTTAGGAAGCCTGGTATGTGGTGAGAAATGGCCCGGGTGCATGGTCCAAGCGGTTATTCTCAGGCATTGGAGAAAGCTTGAGGGGCCGAGCGATGACTCGGAGCAAAATGCGTGCTCGCGAGGAGCAACACCAACGGATTATTCAGAAAACAGCGCAATTTGAGCGCAAGGAATGGGCTGTAGAAAAGCTAAGTACTTTATCGACGCAATGTAGAAGGGATTGCTCAATTCCTGAGCCAAGCGGGCCACTCTTGAATGTACACGCATATTAGATCGTTACTTACTGAAAACACAACCGTTTAGCAAGACTTCAATCATTCCTTTCACTTCCTCGTCCCTCCGAAGAGTCCTCAAGAACTCGTCAACGCACTAAGTACTGTTTGCAAGTAAAAATCTTCTACCGGCAATAGGTTACGAGACTTTGAATTGATTCCTCGTTTTCTGCATCTCGCGGTCGCCACGGAAAAGAGCGCAAGAAAAGCGCAAGGCTGTTCGCGCACAAGTAACAACGAAAGGGTGGTTAAATGTACCGATGTGAACGAATCGAGTGAGCGTCAGCTCTACCACATTAGCGATAGAGCAAAGCACCTTAATATGACTAACAAATAACTAGGAGTCCCGCCTACAGATGGATCTGCCAAGTTCAATTAGACAGCGTTTTGCGGGTGTGTCACGCAGATCTTCGATAGCTGCCAGTGCATGCTCGGAATATTCATTTGCCAGTTGTTCGACCTGCCTAATGATTTCTTCTGTCGAAGCTGATTTGCGCGCTTGCAGTGTTGCGCGTTGCGAAAGTCGCACGCGGTTTGTTCCGGGTGCTTTATACAACCTGACGGTCACGATCGAGGGTTTGCCATTGCGAAAGTCTGACCCAATCGGTTTACCAAGCTTATTTTCAGAGCCAATAAAATCAAGCAAGTCATCCTTAAGTTGGAACGCAATGCCGATGGCTCGGCCATAATTAATAAGTTTTGATGTCTTGACGCGACCCAGATTTCCGGCGGCAGATCCGATCAGCATCGCAGCTTCGAATAACGTCGCCGTCTTAAGCTCAATCATACGTAGATATTCTCGTTCACTTCGTATGTTTCCCCTCGCTTCAATTGCCTGACCGAGAACGAGCTTAAGGAAGGCGTCATATCCAATCTTGCGAGTTCTTTTCACTTCTGCTACATCCCTGAGGCCTCGTAGCAACAACATACCAGCAGAAACAATTGCGACGTCATTTCCATATTTCACGTGAAGGGACTTAATACCCCTTCGCTTCGGCGATTCATCAATAATGTCATCCAGGATCAGGCTGCTAACATGAACCAGCTCCAATGCGACCGCCGAATCAAGAGCCCGAGCATTATAAGGTCTGCCATTGATCTCCGCAGCACAAAGCGCAAGAACGGGCCGGATCAACTTACCGCCCGCATTGAGCACCTCCTCCACTGCTTGATTGAACACGCGAGGAAACATGTTGTTCCGAGCCAGAGCTTTTAATCGTCTCTCAACGGCTCGGGCGTAATATCTTGCTCGTGGTACGTTATATATACAGGACTTTCCGTTCATGGTTGAACCAAGTCTGCGGCAATGCTTGCACCTTGACTGACTGTGTCGGCAACAATTACGCCAGTTCTTTTAAGCATTGCTATTTGCTTCTGGAGTCCCTGCGGATCAGACTCAATGCCTATCACAGTGGCGACGTAAACTGAACTATGTCCAGTCGCACTTGCGATCTGCCTTGATCGTTTCACAGCATGTACAAGTTGCTGGGCCGGATTGGAGTGAGATCCAAATCCGAGAAAAACGTCAAAAAGGACGACGGAGTGTTGAGTACTCCTCACCACTTCGAGAATCCGGTTCGTTCTCGTGCTTAGATCGATCATGGGATAATATGGCCGCCCCGCCGAATTCGTGGTGGCACCAAAGTCTTCACATGTGTGCCCGGTCATTCTTTTGAGCTTATCGACCTTCCTTCGCGCGACCGCTGAATTCGACATCATCTTCAAACCCCTCGTATTCAGAATAGAAACAGTTTCATCACAACAGCTTCCACCTGAAAAGAGACCCCTTATATATCGCTGGCCCAGTCGACTTGGCATCGAATGATGGGTTTGTGAAGTTAATACTGCCTGGTCTGGTTTTGTCCTGCGGCGTCCCGTTACCAGCGACTCCGCTTGGTCGGTTAGAAGTTCAAGAGTTGAACACCAGGTAACTCCCCCATGCCCAAGTTTACTTTGGGATCCCGGCACCCATGCGACAACCTTTTTGTTGATGTGGCAGAAGACCTCGCTCAGGCGCTTGTTCTGGCTGGGGTGTATCGGCTTTAGCAGTAAGACAATCACTTCTGTTTCAGGATCGTCGTTTAAGGAACATAGTGCTCTAATAGTCTCCATGCCTTTCAGCTTGGTGGAGAAATCCCGAGAGCCAACGCTGTAGACATGTGAGAGTCCTAAGCCACGCCGATGCAAGAGACATCCGACGTGTTGGATGGCTGTTCCAGCGGTACCGACAATTCCGATTGGACCTTTTCGAAACGCATGCGCATAACAGTGTGGCGTAAGCACCCAGAGGTTTAGCCTTTCCGCGAGCTTTTTAAGCTTTAGCTCGGCATCCAGGGAAATGTTGTTTGTCTCATAACTTCCGAGTAAGACGATGCTATTTCCGTTCTCGAGTTGCTGCCCAGCAAAAGCTGTAGCGAAGGCTGAAGGCATACCAATAACGGTTGTTCTCTTCGGCAGGTGCAACGGCACAACCGGTAACCAACCGACGGCATGTTTTCTTTCATTCGTCCGCATATCGCCTCAGCTCTTGCAATGCTTTAAGCAGGAAGCCGCTGATTAGCTTGTGTTACGCGAAGCCCTAAGTGCGAATCGGACCGCGGAGGTCTTTGACTGGCCGGTCCATCGGTGATGGACACGTCACAACCAAAAGCGAAATCGAAGCCCTTATTATTTTTACAGCATTATTTCTTCTTTTTGGTGGCTCGCTTCCTAGCAGTCGCTCTCCTGTTAACTGCAATTTCCCGCCCAGTCTTAATATCGACTTGCATAGCTTGAAGCTGGTCTATCTTACGGCTGAGGATCTCCTGTGCATTGCGGGCTCCACGAATGCGCAGATCCAGGAAGAGCAACGCAGACTCTGGTCGATCCTTCGCCAGATTCCGGGTGTAGAACTCGTCCATAGCGTCTGCCATATCCACCAGGGAATTCATTACCCTATCGAGGAAAGCGCCCGCGCCAACAGCATAGGTAACGGTTAGTTCGTCCATTACTTCGCGAATAGCAAGCTTGACAACATCCTTGTCGAGGTCGGCCATGTGCAACTCCTTTCGGTTGTCTGTTTGATCGGCCGGTATGGAGTCAACCTGATTCCAAGTACGCGCGTTTGTGTACCGGCTAATGTTTTTGTTGCTTCTTGCAGCGATTCAATCCCTTCGAATTGTTTCGCCCATTCGTATTATTCCTTCCCTTCAATCTGATTACCGAATTGGTTAGCTGAGACTTGCGAGTCGGCAAAAACGTAACCTGCGGGTCGGCTGGCTGGCCGCGTCCCTTTTTATTTGGATGAGAATTCGAATTAGGAATCAGGTCTACTACAACAGAACGCTTCAACGGTTTCATGCGCGACCGTTTGAATTCGTCGTAGAGCTTCTGCAGTCTGTGTGATTTGGATAATTGGTTCGTAACATCGACAAAGATATTGTAAGCTCGCACGAGATCATCTGAAGGGCCAGCGACCCGCAGCGTCCCATCAAAAACCGCCTGACTTGGACTCTCGACGCCGTCTATGAGGTTGAGGAGGGTCTTTCGAGTAAGCGCGAATGCCATATGCGGCTGGGGAGAAACCCAGTGGTTTAGAGCCGTTATGGTAGTGCCTGATACGCTGATCTCGGCGCTGCCTTCCCGAATCAATCTACATTGGACCGTTTTGCCTGAAAGCCACCGCAATGCAGATCGCCAAGGTTTGTACTCGTCCTTAATTGCGTTAAAGACATCGATAGCAAAGGGTATTGGCGACCTTGGCTTTAGAACGATACTTCGGAGCCTTGCTTGTTTACGGCGTGGAGATGAGGTACTTTTTTTCTTCGTCACATGAAGTCCCTCGTTGAGAAAGAAGTAGTGCCACAACCTACTCGCCTCTATGATGAACTCTCGAAACTCCCCGGCACGCTCGGATGTCTACAGCTCAAGACTGATTTGTTTGATCATGTAATTGACGTCGTAGGAAACGTCGAAGGCTGCCGCATCCTGGACATCGGATGTGGTGACGGGATACTCACCAGAAAAATTGCGCATCTTGGGGCCAGTGTCTTAGGCATTGATAAGAGTGCATCAGCCATTCGCAAGGCATCGAAGAGGGCAACGAACAACAGTCGATTCATTCAAGCTGATGCCGCACGCTATAGAACATCGAGTCCTTTTGATCTTGTGATTGCGTTTTTCCTTCTTAACGAGCTCACCGCCAAAACCCTCGTAGCAACCCTGAAAAACATTAACCGAAGTCTAAGGGCCAGTGGGCGTTTTGTCTTTGTAATACCCCATCCAGCTTTCGCCTTTTCTGAACAAACTTCCCTAGTTGAGCGACGGAAGCTTCTCCAGGCAGACTACTTTAAAGAAGGCAAACCCTACGAAGTGAGATTTACCGCTGGAGTTGGGGGCCCAATCAAGATGACGGACCATCACTTCTCGCTCAGCTTTGTTATCAACAACCTGCTTCAATTTGGATTCGCAATTAGACAAATAAAGGAAATAGGGTACGGCAAGCTCGAACCTTCTCTGCCTTTTTATCTCCTCGTCGACTCCATGAAGAAGTGAATGTCACCGCTCAAGATAAAGGCTTCCTCCACACTTCATTTTCGAAAGCTTGGCCTTGCTTCCTTTGCCTTGCCCAAACTTCCTTTGGTTAGCGGTTCCTCTAGATTGGCCCATGCCCAATGAATCGATCTCCAACGTAAACTCGTACAAACACCGAGCAGCGTTATTTCGTTCGCGCTCATAGGCGACTAGTGCGGTTTGAAGCTTGTCAGAAGACGAGAGACCTCTTTCGATCGCTTCGGCCAAAAGCTCTGCGTCACGGAAGGCATCCGTAATTCCCAAGGCTGTAATTGGATCCTTGTGGTAACCGGCATCTCCAACCAGCGCCCAGCCTGGACCCCAAGCCTTCCGAAAGTAATTGGGAAACTTGCCGTTCGTAGAATATAGCGAACTTTGCTGCTCAGCTCGACGCAAACGGCTAAACAGCTCAGGAAACAGTTGTAGACTCTTAAGGTAGTTTACTTGAAGGTTGTTTTTAAGTTGCGCAGCTTCGTGTGTTGGCCAAACAGCGGTTATGCAAGCGAGATTGTCGTGTGTTGGAAAAGCAGTGGCAGCGCGTCCTTTTCGAAAATAGATCTCCCCTTCGGAAAGAGGAACTCCGCTCCAATAGGCGTAGGTGTAACAATTCTTCATAGGTGAAACACTATATGAAGGCGCCTTTACCATTCGTGCTATTGTTGAGTTAACACCATCCGCCCCCACAATTAATCTGGCACGTTCTCGAATGCCTTTGGAGACTGGGGTGTCGCCCACAACACCAGTTAAGAGGCCGTTATCCTGCAAAATATCGCGGATGGTAAAGCGCTCTTGCACTTTGGCCCCAGCCCGTGAAGCAGCTTCAACGAGAATTGAATCGAGCACGGTCCGTCGGGGGCAGTATGCATCTCCAACAGATGCAAAATTCATGAAAAGTGATCTTAAAGCGCTGGGGCCGCTGAATAGCGATACCTTTTGAATGGGAGGACAATTGGATTGTTGGAGCGACTTCAACAATCCCCAACGCTTCAGTTTGGATACGCCTGGTTGGTGAATGTAGTGCGTAGAGAGGGTGTCACGAGGGAATGCTACCTTATCAGCAAGCAACACTCGAAAACCTTTGCTGGCTAATAGCATAGCGGTGGGAGCACCTGCACATCGAGCGCCTATTATAATTACATCGTACATAGGGCAAGAGAGGAAGCCTTAATTCTGTAGATCTGAGTTAACTTGAACGACAACTATTTAATTTAATTGCTGATGTGACCAAGTCTTGCGGGAGGAGGTCGCACCCTAAAAGCAAAGTTTTCCGGCACTATATTGCCGTTATGAACGGGTGTCAAGGGGGCGCGAATTGCCTCATTAAAACCCACTCGAAGTGTCGGAAATCAGCTCGTATTCTCCAAAGACATTGCACTGCGTTGCGATAGGTTGCGCGCAATGAAAATGATTATGCCGTGAGAGTAATCTCGTGCAGCAGGAGACCGGATTAGTTTGTAAGCCATGAGGCCAGCTGTCTTTTTACTTCGTCGTGAGGAATGCCTTCGCCTTTATCGAGTTGACCGAGACTCTTCTGTACCGCAGCCATAAACTCAATTCGCTCTGCTATTTCTTCGAGCGAGCAATCATCCGGTCAGGCGCGAATCGTTTCAAGTACGATCTCTTTCTCTGTCATGGTCCGATATGAGATTCTGTGCCAGATTGTGCAAGAGTGCTGCTGGTCATAGAGTTACAAATAAATGCGCGCAAGATGAGCGCAACGATTTGGACATCGGAAAATAAGTCCTTTAGCGAAGCAACCTCGAGGTAATTGCGTGATTACTGAGCCAAGCGCGTATGAATTCTTTAGAGCCAATTGCGGACCACGTCAATCGGCGCCCGCAAATCATGGAGAGAAGGCATCTAAAACGATCTCTGTCAGCTTTCGCCAGCAGCAGCAAACGATAAACTTGGATTGGCATAACCACGAACCTTGCTTGCGAATTGATCAGGCCCCTTGACCCTTCAATGTTACCTGGTCGAAAATCAAGCAGTTCAAATCATCTCGGCGCGTTATTCCTTAAATGAATTGAAGCCATCACTTCTGCCAGGAATCCTGTTGTTGGTTTTGAGTGCGCTGATTTGCGTGGGCCAAATGCAGCCGCCCGCGCAACTTCAGGATGGCAGCGGCCTGCCCGACTTCTCGGGATTTAATTTAGTCGATAGCTTTGCGACGTTGCCCCCCGAACGAACCAAACTCGAAACACTGTGCGAAATTCGAAGCCTTTCTCTTGAACAAGCTACCTCAACCATTGAGGCAGCATTGCAAGCCTCGAGTGAATCCGTCGATCCCGCAAAAGCGATCCGCCTACACAATGCGTCTGCAACTGTTTATCTCTTCAAAGGCGATACCGCCAACGCGATTGCCCAGTTCGAACAGGCTCTCCGCATCGCTGAGGCAAATTTGACTGAGAACCCAAGACTGCCAGCGATGAGGAACATCGACCTTGCTGCCCTGGGAATTGCCCACATGCGACGCGGGGAAGTGGACAACTGCGTTACGAATCACAATGCAGATCGTTGCATTTTCCCTTTAACCATTGCCGCGCGCCACAGTTCGCGATCTGGTTCTGAACGCGCAATCGAATATTTTGAGCGTTATCTTGAACGCGAACCCTCGAGCCTTGAAGTGCGGTGGCTTCTCAATGTCGCTTACCAGACTCTGGGGGAGTATCCAGACAAAGTTCCCAAGGCTTATCTCATACCTCCCGCAGCACTCGAATCGAAAGAGAACATCGGAAGATTTGTTGACATCGCCCCGTCGCTCGGCCTCGATACTGTGGGCTCGGCCGGCGGTTCAATTGTCGACGACTTCAATAACGACGGATTTCTCGATGTCGTAGAAACTAGTTTTGATCCGTGCCAGCCAATGCGAGCATTCCGCAATAACGGAGATGGGACGTTCTTAGACATCTCAACGCGCTCGCATCTAGCTGAACAACTCGGTGGCATAAACTCAGTGCAAACCGACTTCAACAATGACGGATTGCTCGACGTCTTTGTGATGCGAGGCGGTTGGCAATGGCCGATGCGGAACTCGCTGTTGCGCAATAACGGCAACGGAACCTTTTCGGATGTGACCTTTGACTCCGGACTGTTAAGCGTGGACCATCCAACGCATTCTGCGGCATGGGCCGACTTCGACAATGATGGTTGGTTAGACGTCTTCATTGGACACGAACACACCCCCAGCCAACTCTTTCGAAACAAAGGTGACGGCACATTTGAGGATATTTCTACTCGAGCGGGAGTAAACCGGGTCGCCTTTACGAAGGGCGTCGCATGGGGAGATTACGACGACGACGGCTACCCAGACCTCTACGTCTCAAATTATGGCGAGGACAACTTCCTCTACCACAACAAACGTGACGGCTCATTCGAAGAGGTTGCTAAACAAGTTGGTGTTGAGCAACCAAAGTGGAGCTTTCCAACCTGGTTTTGGGACTACGACAACGACGGCAGACTTGATTTGTTGGTCGCCAGCTATTTCTTTGGCAACGGAGAGTGGGTAAGACCTTACCTCGGGCTTCCAAGACAAGGCGACTCAATGAAACTCTATCGCAACGCGGGGAACGGTACTTTTCTCGATGTGACAAAAGAGGTGGGTCTTGACCGGAGCGTCGCCGCAATGGGTGCGAACTTCGGGGATCTAGACAATGACGGCTTTCTCGATTTTTATCTTGGTACTGGCGCACCCACTTACACAGCTCTCATGCCAAACCTTCTTTTTCGTAATCAGAATGGGCGCTCTTTCGCCGAAATCAGTTCGTCAAGTGGAACAGGGCATCTTCAGAAAGGTCATGGAGTGTCGTTTGCTGATCTCGACAATGACGGTGACGAAGATATATTCGAAAACCTCGGCGGGGCCGTACCCGGCGACAAATACAACACTGTCCTGTTTGCAAACCCGGGTCACGGTAATAACTGGATCTCAATCAAACTGGTTGGAGTTAAGAGCAATCGCGCCGCAATCGGCGCGAAGATCAAATTAACACTCCAGGGGCCTGGCTCGAAATCGGCAATCCGATATCGCGAAGTCTCAAGTGGAGGGTCGTTCGGTGCGTCGCCGCTAATTCAACACATTGGTATCGGGAAGGCAACGCGAATTGCTTCCATAGAAGTCACGTGGCCCACGAGCCGCACGCGCCAGGAGTTCAATAATGTCCTGCCAAATCAGTTTATTGAAATAAAAGAGTTCGAGAAGACTTACACAAAGCGGCGAATTCCCCGAATCACGTTCAAAGGCTCGAACACCCCCAACCGGCACATGCATCCCAGGCCGTGAGGCTTTGCCTCAAAAGTCGCACGTCGAGCTTGGATACAGTCAGTACAGGGAGCGGTAGCGACCTGGTCAGTGATCAGCATGCGCTTTCCTAACGATTCTTGACTCTCATCGTTGACCAGGTCCTGTACTGTGTGTCCAAGAATCATTTCGGCCCTTTGAGCAAAGCTAAGCCGTGAGCTGCTTATCGTGCTTGCGGCGCGAAATCCTTTTGCTCCACTAACCCTTTGCCTTCTTTAACAATCACAATCTTGTTGGCAGGAATGTTGGTTAAGGTATCGACGACACCGCTTGGCCAGCGCACCTGAATCAGATCTACTTTCGTTCGTTTCTCTAAACCAAAATGCAGCCTCAAATCATTTTGCGAAATATAACTGCCGCCGCTTCGAACTTCTTCAACCTGCACGAGATCTCCCGAGACAACCTTCAGCTTTGCGCCAATGCCGTTGCGATTGCTCTTTGTTCCGACGGTCTTTATTAAGATCGAGTTATTCGTGTTTCCGCCCTCATTACGCAATAACTGCGGTACGCCATCAAGGTTGTTGACGACGATGTCGACATCACCATCATTATCGATGTCACCAAATGCCGTTCCTCGGCTCGCGTGTTCTTCCAGTAATACACTACCAAGCTGGGCAGCAACCTCCGAAAAGGTTCCATCTCGATTGTTTCTGTGCACCAGCTTGCGCTGCCGATAACGATCTCGCTGTGGGTAAGCATGACCATTAGCGATGAAGAGATCGAGCCAGCCATCATTGTCGTAGTCGAAGAACTTTGTTCCCCAACCAACATACGGAAGGCTCACCATCGCCAGTTGCGCTTCGTAGGAGACATCAGTGAAGGAGTTTCGACCAACATTGCGATACAGCACGTTGTACTCATCGTCAAAGTTCGTGATGAACATATCGAGAAGTCCATCGTGGTCGTAGTCGCCTAACGTAACTCCCATACAGCCCTGCTCGCTGCCGTTTTTGTTGAGGGCGGCGCCTGACTCGAATCCTATTTCGCTGAACGTGCCGTTACCGTTGTTATGATAGAGAAAATTAGGGGTCGAATCATTCGCTACGAAAACATCAACCCATCCGTCACCGTCAAAGTCACTGCTAACAACGTCAAGTCCGTAGTAACCCCTGGAGTCTGCGACACCTGCATTCTTCGAAGTGTCAGTGAAAGTTCCGTCGCCATTGTTGCGAAAGAGGGAATCGCCGGCCCCAGGCAGGCCACGTGGTCCACACTGTACCGGGACGCCTTTGAACTGACATGTGGGCCCCTCACCAAACGTGGGTAAGTGATTCAGGTCAAAGCCTACGTAGTTTGTGACGAAGAGATCGAGATCGCCATCGTTATCGTAATCGAGGAAAGCCGCTCCAGTAGAAAATCGTGGATCACTTACGCCGGCTTTCTGCGTGATGTCTGTGAACGTACCATTCCCGTTGTTCTTGAATAGATGATCGGGACCGATACTTGTCACATAGAGATCATCAAAGCCGTCGTTATTGAAGTCGCCGACGGCACAGCCCATGCCCCAACCGACGTCACCCACTTTCGCTTTGGCAGTTACATCGGAGAATGTTCCATCGTGGTTATTGCGGTACAGGGCGCTCTGCGATTTTAGGTTCGCCCTCGCCATTTCAACGGTCAGTGAGTTGACAAAAAAGATGTCGAGGTACCCATCGTTGTCATAATCAAAAAGCGCGACGCCGCCACTCATCGATTCTGCGATGTACTTCTTCTCAGGCGACAGTACGTGTTTGAAGGTGATACCTGATGCTTGTGTTATATCTTTGAAATGAACAGAGGCAGGTGTACCAGAGTTTGTTTGTAGCGGAGCTGTAAGCAGCGTTGCCAGTATTGTAAGGTGCAGGATGCTTGCGATCGACAAGTCTAATTACCTCGGTTCACCTAACATTAGTGAGGTGCCTGGACCTTTTGCTTCTTGAGTTTACTGGACGTCTCGTTCTCGCGTTTAGCTTCTTCGCGGCGTCCCGCTGCAGCATACGCACGTCCCAGTTCATAATGAAAATCCGCATTTTCGCGATTGAGCTTTGCGGCTGTCTCTAAGTTGTTTACCGCACCCGCAACGTCGCCCTGTAGAAGCAACGCTTTGCCGAGTTCGAAACGCGCTTGGGCGAAGTTTGAATCTATCTTGATTACCTCGAGCATAGTTTGGATCCCGCGTGCCGTATTTCCCCGGACAAGCAAATTCTCCGCAAGCGCGTACCTACCCTCAATGTTGTTTGGGTTTTGGATCAATTCGGCTTCAAACTCTCGTGTCGCATCGGCAAGCATCTGCTTCTTAGAATAGAGCAGACCCAAAAAATAATGCGCGTGTCGCGTTTGAGCATCGAGCGACAACGCTGCAATCAACTCTTCCTTCGCCTCCTCGTCATTACCACGAGCGTAATGTAACTGACCTTTTAAAACATGAAGACGGGAAGACGCGCCGGCCAACGCCGACACTCGCTCAATTGCGTGTTCAGCCTCGTCCAGCTTTCCCTGGCTGATTAGCGACGAGGCGAGTGCGTAGCACACTTCTACGTTCGTTGATGCGGAGGAGATAACGTCTTCCAACAGTCCTGCAGCTTTTGAGTATTCTCGAGTGTAGAAGTAGCTGAGCCCGAGTAGCCATCGTGCCTGGGTATTTTTCGGATTCGAGTTTATCTCACTTTCGAGTGGTGCCACTGCGTCCCAGTACAACTCTGCGCGAAAGTACGCCAGCCCCACGTTGTAATCCAAACCAACCTGCTCGGGATTCCATTTTTTTGCGAGCCGAAATTCAACTGCGGCGGCGGCAAAGTTCTGCTGCGCTGCCTGGGCCAGGCCGACACTGTTATGAAGTGCCGAAAGAACTTTTGCTAAATCGGCTTTGTTAGTCTCAAGAAGTGACTTGGTGCGTTGGTCCAGGGTATTTGGTATCCCAGTCGCAGGCCGGAACGAACGTGTATTGGCCGTCTGACTGGTTTCGTCCGGCAGTCTTGATTCGCCCATCGTCGATTCATCAGAGCTAAGGCTTTGCGCCATTTCGAAAGCCTTGGCCTTCAGTTCAGACGCAACCTCTAATTCTTTTCGTCCTGCTTCGGCCTGTCCTGTTTTAAGAAAAGACTGTGCGAGCCGGTAGTGTGCCGTAGTCACCTGAAATTTGTTGTGGGCCAAATCAGGATTCAGTCCAATGGCTTTTTTGAGCGCTTCTATCGCCTGGTCGTGTTTAGCCAACTCCTGATAAGCCTGGCCCAATTGAAAATAGGGATCGGGATTGCTCGGCTGAATTCGAGAGGCGGTTGTTAAGACTTCAATCGCTGGTTCCCATTTTCTCTGAAAGATGTAGGCGATTCCCAGATAGTAGTTCGCGAAGAAGTCGTTTGGATTGGATGCCAGCTCAAGCTTAAATTCTTCCTCGGCGTTGGTGACGGCTGGTGCCCCTTCGTTCAAGAGATATGCGTAACCCAAATTGTAGTGAGCGCCAGGAAGGTTGGAATTCAAAGAGATCGCTTTTTTGAATTCCTCGATTGCCTCGGGTAAACGGCCAGCCTCCCGAAATGCTCTACCAATTGCGACACGCATTTGTGGCTGCTCACCAAACTGAGCAATCATCCGATCAAAAACCCGTCTTGCCGAAGGAAACTGCCGTTGCTGCAGGTAGGTGATCGCCAGAGTAAAAGTTGTGTTGAAGTCGTTTGGATCAATATCGATGGCGACTGCCAGAGCCGCGGCAGATTTTTCATAATCACCAACGGCAAAAAAGGTTTTTCCTAAGAGCTTCTGCACCTCCGCGTTGTTAGGCTTCAGCTGGACGGCTTTGGTAATTGGTACCAGCGCTTTATCAAACTGCCCCCCTTCCAAATAAACCATCGCCAACTCAATTAGAAGATCGCTGTTATCTGACTGATAATTCGCAGCTGTTTCGGCTGCCTCGATTGCCCGTTCACGATCATTTAACGCCGTGTAGATCCCTCGCAGTTTGCGGTATTGCTCCGCCAGAATTGCCTTATATCCACGCTCCGCTTCAGGAAACTTGCCTGCCCGCACCAACTCCTGTACCGCCTCATAACGTTGCCTGAGCGTCGTATCCTGAGAAGGAATGAACGGAAAGGGCAGCAGCAATAAGGAGAGAATGATCGAGCTCATGGCCATGGGTTTATTTGCAATGTCCCCCAATATACTGCGACTCAGGACCTTGATTCCAGATAGACGCCAGTAATTCAATTACCTCGTGGCAAACTGATTCCAGGACCAAGATACCAAAAACCTAAATGCCTGTTGATAACCGGAAAGAGTTGAATCAATAGGTGGTTGAAGTGAGTTACTGAAGACCCTACTGAAAAATGTCAATCAGATATTTCGAAGTGCATAGGCCATTAACGAAATGCGCGCAATTTGCGCACAACGCGTTGGCAGCCTTCTGTTGGGAGTGTGGATCAGTTTAGACCAGAGTGGTTTACAACTTCTGGGAAGACTTTGTATTGAATCTGATGCTGTGAACGCATTCTAGCCTTTGACAGCTGTTCTGGACCTCCTCACCTTGAATTGTCGAAATGGATCTATTCAACTCTCAATCAGGTGCTCGTAATTGAATTGACACAATTGGCGAATAACATCTGCTTGTTTCATATCAAAGGCTGGATTCTCATGAGCCTACACTTCCTTGCGTACTCGCAATCTGGCCTTTCAGCCTTTTCCTTTATTGCTTAAAGACCCGAGGCTCAACAAGGCGTTAACCTTTTTTCGACTCGATACCTCTAGCTCCTGTCACTGCTGAAAGAAAAGACTCTCCAACTACCTAAGGAGGATGTCTCTCATGTTCGCAAGGATCCGAACTGCACTTTCCCGCCCGCTCATTAACATCGCATGTGGCCTAACGATAATATTCGGCCTCCTGGCGGTCGCAACTGCAAGCCGCGCCGTTTTCGAACGACGCACTTCACTGGCGGCCTCGCCGAATGAACCGGTCCGCTCATCGGTCCAATCAAGAACTTCCCCCGTCGTACCCGCGCATGTACTGGTGCTGCGGCCCTCAGGGTTCGAGCCCGCAGAAGTTAATTGGCCCAAGGAGCGCTTCTTTCTTTCTATCGATAACCATAGCAACGTCGCCGACATCACGCTGAATCTGGACCGTGAAGTGGGCGGGCGTGTCAAAGAAGTGAAGCTGAAAATGCGGAAAGAACGTGCGGCAGGCATTTTTGATCTGCCGCCCGGAAACTACTTACTAACTGAGGTCAATCACCCTGGATGGGTGTGTCGAATAACCATCACTCCTCGATAGAACCGGGTCGGCGCTAATACAACAATAGGCTTCTGGACCACCGAATGGAGAAAGTCAAATGATCCTCCAAGCAAAAGGCCTTGCTGCCCCCGTCAGGAAACTCTTCAGTGTGTTTATCCTCGGAATCTTGCCGCTTGCGCTAGCTATATCCTCGGCTCGAGCACAGGCGCCCACTGACAATGGAGCCCCGCTTGGGATTGCCCCAGGTTCACCGGAAGGCTCATATGCACTCAGTGGTTTTGAGAATGTGAACCTCTATAACGGGAGTTTGAGCTTCAGCTTTCCTGTGCAGCAAATCGGTGGACGCGGCTCGGCGGGTTACACGGCTCACATGCCTATTGAGTCGAAGTGGATGGTCACTAAGAACCAGTGGTACGACGAACAAAATTTCACGGAGTACACGTGGTACGTCCCTTCGGTGGCGGAGTGGTATAGTGCCGACTATGGACCAGGTTCGTTAAGTGTCAGGTACAGCACGTGGAAACCCGAAGGCTGCTACATCGGGTGGGATTACTACGTAACTTTCCGTTGGGCCCAGACTTCGATCATTTTCAAAGCGCCGGATGGTACCGAACATGAACTGGTCGATGCGGCTACGATGGGATCACCAACCAATTATCCGGGCTGTTCTTTGAACGGCAATAATCGCGGACCGGTTTTTGTAAGTCGCGATCAGCCGGGAATGACATTCATCTCTGACATTGAGGTTCGGGATGCGCCTTACTGGGGACAGGGCCGGATCAAGGGTACTTTGAAAATGCCAGATGGTACGGCTTACCGCTTCGATGAGATATCGCACTGTTTTTCATGGGGTTGCTATTATGAAACGCAGCTCTCATGGATGCGGGACGCGAACGGGAACAAAACTACATTTACCTACACTGAGCTTTTCGGGTTAGGCAAAAAGATCACGTCGATTCAAGACTCGCTCAACCGGCAGATAACCATCGAATACAATGTAACCCAGTCGCCCTATGGAACTCACGATCGGCTAACTTACAAAGGCTTTGGCGGCGCAAACCGGGTGGTCCGCGTTCAGCGAGATTCTCTAAGTAACGCACTCAGATCGGGTTACACAATCCAGACGTTAAAGCAACTTTTTCCCACTTTGGATGGTGCTGAAGATCCTTTCAATCCAGGAGTAACCTCGGCAATCTGGTTGCCGGATAGCGACGGCGTTACCAGACGCTACCGCTTCTTATATAACAGCTATGGTGAATTGGCTCGCGTCGAACTGCCTACTGGCGGAGCTGTCGAGTACGACTACGGAGCGGGCCTGTCGAATGGGGCGTCAAGTGGTGTGGTTAACACTGTTCCGAACGTGGCTCACTGGAGCGAGACCGATTCGTTGATGCGTCAAATCTATCGCCGGCTAATCACTCGACGAGCTTACGACGCTGGTAACGTTTTGTTGGGCTCTACTACTTACAGCAGGCCTGAATCGCAGAACTACGACGGCTCCATCAACAATGGTGGTTACGTCGATGTAGGGCACCTCAATGCGTCTGGTCAGCAGTTGGCCGCTGAGACCCATTATTTCTACGGTAGTCCCGCCACTTCGTTATTTACGTGGCAGGCCAGTCCTCAATATATGCCGACGTATACACCGTTTGCCGCCTACAGAGATGGACGCGAGTACCAAACGGACTATTGGAACTCTAATGGCCAAACCCTGCTAAGAAGAAGCACCCAGAGTTGGGATCAGACACCAGTTTCCTGGTGGTATGGCAGCGCCGAGACATCGCCGGCAAACTGTCCATATGTGAAGGAAACGATTGAGACGCTAGCGGATTCTGGTCAGGTTAAAAAGACTACCAATATTAATCCACAAACAGGCCAGATAATGATCGATCAATTCGGTAATCCGCTGGATACGTGGATTTACGACTACGGGCAGGGCCAGCCTGGCGCGTTACTTCGTCGCCTGCATACTGAGTTTTTGACGGTCAACCCATTTAACAGCGTTAACTATACGAATAGAACGTCGGCGTCCAGTCCGCACAAGTTGAATTTACCGACCCGAATGTCTGTTTACGATGCTTCCGGGATCGAACGCGAACGTACGACTATTGAATACGACAACTATGCAAGTGATACCGGTCATGCTTCGCTTGTTGACCGGCCGTCCATCAGTGGAATGGACACTTCCTACAATATTTACTATTCGCCTCGCGGCAATCCGACCGCCACGACTCGCTACTTGATGACAAATAGTTCGATTACGGGATCGGTCACGGGTTACGTTCAATATGACATCGCTGGCAACTCGGTAAAAACTATCGATGCACGTGGCAATGCCACGTTATACGATTTTACCGATCGGTTCGGTGTGCCTGATGGCGAGGCACAGGCGAACAGCGCTCCCACCGAATTAAGTTCGGTCGGACAGTATGGTTACGGCTCTGCGACTCTCATCACCAACGCGCTCGGCCAAATCTCTTACAACCAATTCGATTACTACATTGGCCGACCTGTAGATACCCAGGATCCAAACGGGTCAACTTATAGCGGGTCCTACAACGATGTACTTGATCGACCGACACAGATGATTACCGGCGCAAATCGAGATGTTAGTGCCAGGCGTCAGACGCTGTTCACCTATGATGATGTAGGACGCAGTATCACCACCACCGCGGACTTCAATTCATTTAACGAGACTAACCCGGCGAAGTCTCAAAGTCTCTACGACGGTCAGGGGCGCACAACTGAAACTCGTAAATACGAAGGTGTGAGCGCATTTATTGCCGTCCAGCAACGTTACGATTCGCTTGGGAGGGTTTTCCAGGTATCGAACCCATTTCGAAACGGTGAGACTCCGGTCTGGACCACTACCGTCTTTGATGAGTTGAGCCGTGCACTCTCAGTGACAAGTCCGGACAATGCTCTAGGAACGAATTCTTACCTCGGTAATTCGGTAACCGCCACAGACCCGGCCGGAAAGAGGAAGAAAAGTGTTAATGATGCTCTCGGTAGGTTGACCGCGGTTTACGAAGATCCAAATGGCCAAAATTACCTAACCAGTTACAGTTATGACGTGCAGGACAATCTGATCGGGGTTGTTCAAGGCACACAGACACGCACGTTCGTTTACGATTCTTTGAATCGCATGACTTCGTCAACCAATCCGGAAAGTGGCAGCGTTAGTTATCAATACGATAACCAGGGAAACCTCACGCAAAGGACTGATGCCCGTGGAGTCGTTACGACTATCTCTTATGACGTACTCAATCGTCCCACTACAAAGTCATATCAAAACGATGGTGGGATTACGCCAGCCGTGGCCTACTTTTATGACTCGCAAGCTGTGCCCGGGGGAGCACCGGGTTTTAATCGTGGTTATTCGACCGGAAAACTGGTGGCTGTTACTTATAGTGGTGGCAGCAACGGCGATTACTTCGGCTACGACGCTATGGGTCGCACCGTTTTGAAAATTCAACAAACCGGCATTATCAATTATCAGATAACCGCCAGTTACAACGTTTCAGGCGCCGCCATTACAGTTACCTATCCGTCGGGCCATACTGCTAATTATCTGTATGACGCTGCGGGACGGACGAGCAGTTTAACAGGCACCCTTGGCGACGGTACACAGCGTACCTATGCGACCGGGATCACTTACGCTGCGAATGGTAATTGGATCCGCGAGCAATTTGGCACTAACACTGCTTTATACAACAAGCGGAAGTACAACATTCGTCAGCAGCTTTACGACATGCGGCTCTCGACCGTAAACGATTCCGATAACTGGAACCGTGGAGCAGTGGTGAACTACTACTCGCTGACTAACTACGGCTGGGGAACAACAGGATCGGATACCAACGGCAATCTTTATGTGCAGCAGCACTGGGTTCCAAATGACGATGCTATTAGCAGCTACTCCTTCATGCAGGACACCTATAGTTACGACTCACTAAGCCGGATCAGTTCGGTCGTTGAGTACCAGGATGGCACCACCCAAACAGGGAGTCAGAACTTTGGCTATGACCGCTGGGGCAATCGGGTAGTCAGCAGCGCCTCAGGCACCGGCATTAACAATAAATCGTTCTCTGTCGATACGAACACTAATCGACTCGGCGTGCCATCAGGCCAGAGTGGCACCATGACTTACGATAATTCAGGAAACCTAACTAGCGATACCTACAGCGGCCAGGGCCAGCGGACCTACGATGCCACGAATAGGATGAAGCAGGCTTGGGCTAATGGCCAATGGCAGACGTACACCTACGATGGCGACGGTAAACGCATCAAGAGAAATAACAACGACTCTGAGACGTGGCAAGTTTATGGTCTGGGTGGTGAATTGCTGGCGGAATACTCTGCGCACGCAATGCCGTCATTCCCACAGAAAGAGTATGGCTATCGCAATGGTGAGCTATTGATTTCAGCATCGGGACAGAATTGTGGCGCCGGTTACCAGGGCACGAAATCCTGGGGAGCCACGAATCCATCACTCGGGCACAATACCGGACATCAGGAAGGTAGTGATTGGGTGGCCACTGTCAGTGGCGATTCGGCGCAGCATATGGCCTATGGACCTTACGACAATACTTTTGGGCAAGGACACCACAATGCGAAATTCATCCTTCAGGTTGATAACACGAGCGGGTCGGATGTAGTTGCTACTGTGGATGTGGTAACAGGGTTGGGCACTATCGTTTTGGCCCAACGGCAAATCCGCCGTAATGAATTCACCGCGGCTAACAGCTGGCAATGGTTCACACTGGAGTTCGACAATCCTTGCTTCGGTCTGGTCGAAGCCAGAGTTTATTGGCACGATACGGCGAACATGAAGTTCAACCAAGTGACAATAACCGGAGTCACTAATGCTGGATCTAAGGTTCAATGGATGGTAACAGACCACTTGGGTACGCCACGCATGATTGTGGATAGCAGTGGAAGTCTGGCCAGCGTGAGCCGTCATGACTATTTGCCGTATGGCGAGGAGCTATTTGCCGGTTCCGGTACTAGAACGACCGGAAAGGGCTACAGCCAGACAAATGGAACGAGACAACACTTCACCGGCTATGAACGTGACAGCGAGACCGGACTGGATTTCGCCCACGCGCGCTACTACGCGAACGTGCAGGGACGTTTTACCAGTATGGATCCAGTCAGCGGTTTTCCTGATACTCCGCAAACGTGGAACGCGTATACCTACACCAATAACAGTCCTATCAATCTTACCGATGCGCGTGGGATGTTTGCTAACGCCGAGTATGGATACGATCCAAACCGAGAAATGGATCCATACCTCGACTATTCGAAAAAGCGAGCGTTGTGGACGAATGAGATCGAGCAAGCCCTGGCTGCTTATGAACAGATGGTGAAAACGGGCCTTGCCAATCTGCAGGCGAAGAAGAAGGAAGCTCAACAGAAACAGCCAGAAGTCTACGACGTGACTAAGGATAAGACTATTGCGAAGCAAGTTGAACAAATAAACAAAGATGCCAAACCACTTCCACCTGGAGAGGCCCCGGTTTTGAGTGATGTAAGGGTCGTCACCGGTGACGCTGTGGATCTAACGAACACGACAGTGAGGGATGCCTATGGCGTGGAAACCAAGGATCCCTTCACAGGTACAGTTCGACCGGTTGCGTATATTCCACTTGACCAGGGTGGGAACATAATACCGGATGCTTCTGGGATCGGCGTGCAAGAGGTTATTCAGCGTAATGCTGGCGCGCTTGAAAGAAACCCACCAAATAAACTTGCCCCATCGCCGCCTGGTGGAATCCATTTTGACATACAGCTAATCGCCCAAGGGCAACCAACAATGAATGTCAAACAACAAGTGTTTATGGTTCAGCTCTCTCGTACCGGCTCTACAGTAAGCGCGTTTCAAATTGGGGTGAATTCGATCAGTCTGACTGCGATGTCGCCGGGTAAGCCGGGCTCCGTTTCAGTTACAACCGCCACACCCAGGCGAATGAACCAACGGTGAGAACCATGAGGATTTTTCAAAAAGCGGAGGTAAGGTGGTGCAAATGTTAAAAACACTGTCGAAGTTTACTTTTTATTTACTCGCGATTGTTCTCATTGTTGACAATGGTTCCCTTGCGCAGAACAACACAGTCGCGAGCAAAAACGTAGATCTGGCCCAAAGACAGTTGGAGAACGTCCGCCTTGAGGAAGAAAATATCAGGGCCTTGATTTCTCATTTTTCCTCTGCCTATGGCATTCCAATCGGTTTGGAAGTTGCGCGCAACGAGGACGAGCTGACTTCTTACAGGATTGACTTCAAAAAGGGAACACTTTCGGAGTTACTCAATCAATTTGTTGCCGAACACAAGCAGTACACTTGGAAAATTGAGAATGGAGTTCTTAGCGTCTTCCCGACCTATGATTATCACGATCCGATCGTCGAGGAACTTTTGACGACGAACATCAGCAGCTTTTCAATTAAGGAGAAGACAAGTACCTGGGGATTTGGAGAGGCCCTGGTTGCTACTCCCGAAATAAAAAGGATTCTTGCATTGCGTGGAGTGACCTGTGATGTTGGATACCTTGGCGGTTTCTACATCGAGCAGCTCGGACAACAATTTACACTTGACGTTTCAAATGTGACGTTGAAGTCGTTATTAGACCAGGTGATAAAGGAAAGCCCAGTCGCCAAACACTGGGTTATCGCCAACAAAAACTCCGATAAGAAGATTTTTCTCAGGGTTAAGGCCGACCTTGAATATTCTCCGAAAGAAGCCAAAACACCCGACTAGATACTCGTATATACCCGCTCGCAGCGCGCAAATGCATTCAGGAAGAACTCAACGCATTTCTGCCAAGAAAAGAAACGTATCGCACGCAGCCACAGAACCGATCGCAATTCAAATTCTGGCTCAACACGTGCTTGCGACGATAGTGACAAAAAGGACTGGCGCGACAGGCAACGGAATGCTGACCGAAGTCCTTAATAATAAATTGACCTTCGGTTGAGAGTGAGCAAGATCTTTAAGAAGGACGACTAACCAATCGTACCTTTTTGCACAATGATTATGAAGTAGTGAGCGATGAGGGACCGTAAGAAGGTTGGGCTAATAAGAGACCAACCGAGATTTTAAGAAGTCTTTTATCAGGTCGCTATGACACCGCAATCTTTTGCTTCTCCAAGGGTTTTACTCGTCTCGTCACCGGTTATCGGTGCTCCCGCTATTCCCTTCGTTTCTGCAAAAGACGTCAAGAATAACCCGACGCTTTCGATGCGCTGATCAGTAGCTATGCAACCTTGTGTTGGGCGTGTACGTAGATTTTGAATGACTCGAGCGACTTGTGACCACTGTAAGACATGACCAGCGCGCCACGTTGTTTCCGCTTGCTTCCATCATGTCTGTGATAAAGGCGTGACGGAGGCTGTGACAAGTGAAGCCGTTAGTTCGGCCGTAGTTGAGGTTTGCCAGTCGCGCCGCTTTCCGGCATGCCCTCGCTATGGCATTGTCAAAGGTCGCAGTTTTGGCACGCGGAAACAATAGCTCGCCATCGGTGAGGCCTTCCTGGATTCGGCGTTGAGCGATCTCTTTAATGCAATCCCATAATGGCAGGTCACGTTGATTCTCGGTCTTGGTTGCATATAAGCGAAGCTTGCCTTTACTTCATAGGATTTGATCGAGTCGTATGCGTACGATCTCGTTTAGTCTGCCTCCGGTCAATCGAAGTAACTGAACAACATCAGCGGCGTCGCCCCATAGTTTATTCCGCTCTGAACGTCGAGATGGTGCTAAAGGTGGATTTAGCAACGTGTGAACAAGGGTCGCGTATTCGGTTAACTCCACCACACGATGTTCGAACTCAGGTGTGCGATTGACTTTCAGCGTTGGGCGGAGCCAGTTGATTAAGTCGGGTTTTGCTTTTTGTGCCGCTTTCAACATCCCTTGAATGCGGCTGATAAAGACGCCCGCGATATTCTTATTAAAGAGTAGGACGAAAGCAGAGTATTTGGTAGAACTCACGCAAGTCAGTTTCGGTGCATTCTCGGATTAACCGGTTAGGACCAGTGGTCCACAAACCCCTGGATGATTTTGCAATTGGATCTGACGTTGTGGGCGTATTGATAACCTTTGTCTCGAGCTCGCACCTCCAGGTTGCGGCGATAAATGTTGAGAGCTTCCTGGGCGGTAGTTGGCTTACAGCGAATCTCACCCCGTTCTTCAGCGTCGTTCATTGCCTGACGCAGATGTGTCTTCAGGTTCGGCCTTGCTGGTAAAGCCCTTTCTTGCGGAGTTGAACATTCTTGTAGCGGCGCACGTAACCGTGGAGAATCTGTCCGCCTGGGCCAACATACTGGTGAAAGTTCTTCACGACGGTTTCCTCTCGCCGCACTGCCGACGTCGATCCCAATTGCTTACCAATACGCTTTATGCTTGCAGCTCTACTTTTCAGGAAACTGTGAGGAGGGGCGATAGGGATAGAACATTACGACGTTATTGTCGGTTGGTTTCTAGGTAGTCGACGTTGAGCATCCCTTTCCTGGTTTTCAGCGAAGGCTAGTACCTCTTCGAGAATAAAACGCGCCTGAGGTAGACCCGTTGCGTTTTGGCCGTGTTGATTTACAGTCGTGGGATTCCTCGCGCCGAATGCCAAACCCGCGCAATCTCACAGGGCTTTGCCTCATGATTGACTCGGTACACGATTCGGTACGGCGAAAAATGATCTCGCGAATGCAGTCACTCCTATATTCGGACACGATGCGACCCAACTCTGGAAATTCATGTAGGCGGTCCGTCTCAGAAATCAGTTCATATCCGAAGGACATTGTGCGGTTGGGATTGTCGTGCGCGATGAAGACGACTATATAGTGAAGGTCGTCTCGTGCAGCGGGAGACCAGGTCAGTTTGTAAGCCATGAGGCCAGCTGTCTTTTTACTTCGTCGTGAGGAATGCTTTCGCCCCTATCGAGTTGATCGAGACCTTTCTGTACCGCTGCCATAAACTCAATGCGCTCGGCTATCTCTTCCAGCGAGCAGTCATCAGGTAAGGCGCGAATTGTTTCAAGTACGATCTCTTTCTCTGTCATGGGCCGATTATGAGGTTCGGGTGTCACATTCTGCAAGGGCAATAAATCAAAAAGAAATGCGGGCAATTTGCGCGCAACGAATAGGCAGTCGAAAATATAAGTCGTTTATTGACGCAACCTGGAGGAGATTGCTCAATTACTGAGCCGAGCGGGCAGATATTTTTCGTTAAAAGTATGCAACACCGCCCACTTGTTTATTTTTGCGACGGTTTACGGGCTCGCTTTTTGACGTGCTCATCGCCGCGCACGCTCTCAACGCTACCCTGAGCCGTCAAGATCCCGTCGACATTGTCGAGCGCCTGAGCGCCTGAGGTTGCCTCAAAAGTCCAAAATCGCGCTTGGAAACAGTCGGTACCGTCCGCGGTAGCGGATGGGTAACCGATCGGCATGCGAAATTGTCATAGATTTTGAATACGATTGCATTACCCATCCGCTACCGCGGACGGTACCGACTGTTTCCAAGCGCGACGTCCTGCTTTTGAGGCAAGCCGAGCGCCTGCATGCTAACTATCCGGCCTTCGTCGGTGGGATGGATGTATTTGAAAGCACTGACTCGCCGAACGAGTAAAGAATTGCTGTTAATAGAGCCTGCTGCCGAAATTACAAAGTCATTGTTTAAGAGCACACGTCTTAATAAATGCTTGAGCAGCACGAGTGAGATGCTTGTCCTTTCGATGGATGATTCTTAATTCCCGACGAGCATTCAAACCTTCAACCTCCACAGCAACCAAGAGCTTGGCTCTCAACTCTGTTCCTATTGCAAACCTCGACAAAAAGGCAACTCCAAGCCCGGCTTGTACGGCTTTTTTGACCGCCCCGGGGTTATCGGTCTCCATTACTGCTTTCAAGTGAAGGTCCCACGCGCGCAGATTTGTTTCGACCAACGCTTGAGTGGCTGAGCCCTGCTCACGAAAAATGAATCGTTCATTTACCAAGTCCTTTGGCCGAACCTTTTTCCTGGCAGCGAAGCGATGGTTTCGTGGCACAACAAGAGCTAGCTCATCAATCCGCCACGGTATAACCTCAATTTCAGAACCGATCAGGTGTCCTCCTACAAAACCAAAATCAAACTCGTTCTTTACTATGAGATCCTCAACGCGACGAGTGTCTTTGATGGCAACATAGACGTCGATCTTAGGATACTGACGTTTAAATGCCGCGACGATTCCAGGCACAAGGTAGATACCGGGCGTCGTGCTCGCACCAATTCGCAATGAACCTCGCTCGAGTCCTTTCAGTTCCTGCATCGCCAATCGAGTGTCGGCGAAAGCCGCCACTATGCGCTGTGCATTTCGTTCCAAGATAAGGCCAGCCTCGGTGAGACAAGTCTTCTTTCCTAATTGCTCGAACAGTTTCACTCCCAACTCTTCCTGAAGGAGGCGTATACGGACAGAAACGCTTGGTTGGCTGAGATGCAACTCTTCTCCAGCACGGGTGAAGTTCAAGTGCCGCGCAACAGCTAGAAAGATTTCGAGGTCACGAGAGTCCATTGCAGGATAAATCCTATCATTGACTCAGTCTATTATAACTATAGAAACAATTCATTTCTTTGATTCTTCAAAGGTTGGTATCTTAGCTCACTCAATTCTGTCCTTGCGCGCTAACCCTTGAATGGAGTGAACTCGCCATGCCTTTACAACCAGCAGCAGCAAGAAATTTAGCGAGCACCACTAAGACTGCTCCGATTTGGGAAGGGATTACTCCCAGGTGGCTTCTCCTGCTTTTGCCATGGGAACAGGTTGAAGCGGGCAAATATCGTGTTAATAGAGTCGAAGATCCTGCAAAGGTATCAGCCGAGCACAAACTGGCGGCAAGCTTACCCGAGACTTTCAGCGACTATTACGACGACGCGGAAATGATAGACCTCACAACGGTGGAGACCACTGTCCACAGTTACACCCGCGTTAATGATCTGTACTCGTCGCCGTTCAATCAATTGCAGGAACAATTAAGACTGGCCATTCAGGGAATCAAAGAGAGGAAAGAAGATACTCTCGTCAATAGTCCAACCTTCGGTCTGCTGAAAGCTGCAAGTCCTAAAATGCGAGTGTCGGCAAACTCGGGACCTCCTACACCGGACGACATGGATAATCTCTTGGCGTTGGTCTGGAAGATGCCCGCATTCTTTCTTGCCCACCCGCGCGCAATTGCAGCTTTTGGCCATCAGTGCAATGCGCTGGGAATTACAGTTGAAACTGTGGAGATGTTTGGTGTGCCTTTTATGGCTTGGCGAGGTGTTCCGATCGTCCCTTCTGACAAGCTCCCAATCGATACCGGTAAGACAAAAGCACGCAAAGCGGCTTCCGGGGACACTAGTTCCATTCTCCTTATGCGGGTTGGTGAGGAACATCAGGGTGTCGTGGGTTTGCACCAAGCTGGAGTCGGTGACGAGAACTTCCAGAGTTTGGTTGTCCGATACATGGGTATGGACCAGCAAGGAGTGTCATCCTATCTCGTAACCTGTTACTTTTCTGCAGCAGTGTTAGCTGCAGACGCGCTAGGCGTGCTCGAAGGTGTGGCTGTTTAAGAAGCGTATTGAGTCACAATAAAAGAAGGGTTCGAAATCATGCTACCTAATGACAAAGTTTTTCGGCCGCCTCAGTTTCCATCGGGTTTTCCCCTCGCAGGAGTTACTACCGAAGGAATCGATCCAGCCGTAATGAATCAAATTCGGGCTATCGCACATTCCGCCTTGGACGGTGTTCTTCAGTGGGCCTTTAATAATGTCGTGCCATTATTGCTTCAAGGGCTCAAACAAGGACCACAAGCTGTTAATGCTGCGGCGTCAGGGGCTGCTCAGGCGGGTAACTTGGCCGGCAACGAAGCAGCTGTCGCGGATGGGTTAGCAAGAGAGGGAGGTCGGCATGCGGCTGATTCTCGGGTTGGTCCTTACCCGCATGGAGATGTCGATCTGAGATTTATGGGACCAAATGTTGCTCCAAATGTACAACCGATCCATGGTGCACGTAATCGAAATTTCTACTTCCTGAATCAAGGAGGCGCTCCCGCCCAAGTCCCCCGAAGAACTGCTGATGGCGCCCGGCGAACAGGATCGGTGACCGATGCGGCTGATGTCGAGATTGTTGGATTCAAACCTGGTTGAAGAAACATTAACCCGGGCCGTGCAGCTACGTAATCAGCTTTAGAGATATTTAGCGAGCGTTTATTGCCTTTAGGAGAGGAAGAGACTGAAATGCGATTAACGCAAATGGTCTCGTGTTCTGGTTGAGCTGCCAAGCTTGCGCCAAGCATCGTCGCTCAAGTTTTGAGCGGGTTACCAAAACAACCGCATAACGAAAATGTGATTGTTGGTTTTGACACTGCCGACGACGCTGGCGTATATCGTCTGCGAGACGATCTCGCGCTTGTGCAAACCCTTGATTTCTTCACACCCATAGTTGACGACCCATACGACTACGGGCGAATCGCGGCACTCAATTCAATAAACGATGTATGGGCCATGGCCGGAAAGCCACTCACCGCCATGGCTATCACCTGTTTCCCCAAAGAAGGAGTGGATCTAGCAATTCTCGATCAGATTATGCGAGGTGGTCTGGATATCTTGATAAGAAACGGCGTGGTACTGCTTGGTGGCCACACAGTTGACAACAACCAGATAATGTTTGGCTACGCAGTCATCGGCGTAATCGATCCGCGCAAAGTCGCCGCTAATAGTGGTGCACGACCCGGTGATTCGATCATCCTGACCAAACCTATCGGAACCGGAATAATTTCTACTGGTATCAAGTTCGACAAGGCAGACAAGCAGGTCATCGCTGGTTCAGTCGAAACTATGTTGACGTCAGGTGCGGATGCTGCGTCTGCGATGTGCGAGTTCGATGTCAGAGGTGCTACTGATGTCACTGGCTTTGGACTGCTCGGACATATCTGGGAGTTTGCACACGCAAGCAAAGTAACGATTGAGATAGATTCTGCTCGTGTACCAATTTTGCGGGGAGCCATCGAGCTAGCAGCTGAGGGCGTTCTTACCAGTGGAGATCGAACCAACCGTGAGTATGTTGGTGACGACATTGACATTTCAACACACTTAGGTAAGGAATTGCGTAGCGTTCTTTACGATCCTCAGACAGCAGGTGGAATGTTAATCTCGATAGCAGCCAAGCGAGCTGAAGCTCTCCTCACGCGCTTACAACAGACTTATCGAGACGCAGCGATAATTGGTCGGGTGGTCGAATGTGGATCTCGCTCGCTTTTTGTTTTTTGACATGATAGAGTCACGCCCCATGTGCCTTGCTGGGCGACCTAACCTCATGCCTCTCAGAGGTATGCAGTTCCAAAGGAAAGACCTATCATGCTCTCAAGAACCCTCTCGCTTGCCCTGGCGCTAACCGCAATAGTTCTGCTCATTGGTAGCTGCAAACGCGGCCCGGACATGGCGGCGCAACAGAGATTGCGTCTGACCATGATCCCTACAACTGATCCGGGCAAAGTTATTCGTGAGAGTCAGCCTCTCGTGTCCTACTTGGAGAAAGAGACAGGAGCAAAGATCGAGTTAACCGTTCCTACCAATTACGCGGCAGCAGTTGAGGCGATTGCGAGCGATCAAGTAGACATAGCTTATTTGGGTGGCTTCACGTATGTGCAAGCATCAAAAAAGGCTGGCGTCGTGCCACTTGTTCAGCGGGACCGCGATCAAAACTTTCATAGTTTGTTCATTGCTCAGGTCGATTCGAATATTTCCAACTTGAGTGACCTCAAAGGTCACACCTTCGCCTTCGGCGATGTTAACTCAACATCCGGCCATCTGATGCCGGAGTACTTTATGCGCGAAGCAAAAGTTGACCCCGAGGTCATCGCCCGAGCTATCTATTCAGGCGGGCACGACGCAACCGCACTCGCCGTCGCTAACAAAAAGGTCGACGCGGGAGCGTTGGATGAAACTGTCTATCAACGGATGGTGAAAGACGGCAAGATCGATCCTGCGAAGGTTAAGGTCTTTTATACAACGCCACCTTTCTACGATTACATTTGGGTAGCTCGAAAAGGGCTCGATCCGAAACTTGCTGAGGGTTTCACAGCAGCGTTCTTGAAGCTCGATGCCAACGACCCGGCGCACAAACCCATCCTTGATCTGCTGAACGCTACGAAGTATGTCAAGGCCGTAGATAGTAATTACGACAAGCTGCGACAGGCTGCAAAGGACTCGGGATTGCTAAAATGATTTATTCCCTCCACGAGGTCAGCAAGACTTACTTCACTTCTCGTCGACCGGTGGAGGCGCTAAACAAGTTTACGTTCGACGCGCGCCGTGGCGAACGCATCGCGCTTCTTGGGCCTTCAGGTGTGGGTAAGACTACTCTCTTCCGTTTGCTGAACGCTACGCTAAGACCCACAAGTGGGTCCCTCCGTTTTGACGGAGGTGAAGTCAGCACGATGTCCGTTCGCGAACTACGATCCATGCGTAGGCGGATTGGGACGATATATCAACAGTACTATCTTGTGCCGTCACTCACCGCCCTCGAGAACACTCTCTGTGGCAGGCTCGGTTATTGGTCCTTTCTCCATACAATTCGTAGCACCCTACAACCGAGTAAAGAAGAAACAAGACTGGCGATGGAAGCGCTCGAAACGGTTGGACTCGCTGATAAGTACTGCTGTCGTGCTGATGAACTGTCCGGCGGTCAACAGCAACGTTTGGCAATTGCTCGCGTGCTTATGCAAGATCCGGAAGTGATTTTGGCCGATGAACCGTTTGCCTCGCTGGATCCGAGTCTAAAGGAGACTCTAGCCTCTCTGCTTGTTGCTCTCGTTGTAAATAGCAACCGAACGCTCGTTGCGACCTTGCATGATGTTGAGACGGCATTGCGCTTTTTTCCGCGAATAATTGCATTGCATGACGGGCACGTTGCATTCGATATGCCTGCCGGTAAGGTCAATCGGGCAATGCTTGACGCCCTCTATTCCAGTAACTCAGAATCAAAGAGAACTCCTCCTCATTACGCGGGGCAATGGCAAGGGGCCGACGAGAGTGACTCTAAATGCGTACCAGTCTGCACGGAGTAGCGATCAGCACAACTCGCGCAAGGACAACCTAGTTACCCTTCGGAGGCTGGGCTCGGCGGTTGCGCTCAGTGTGGCCCTCATCCTTTGCTGGCGCTTTGCTGAAATACGTCCGACGGCTATTTTCGAGCCAAGTGCCGCCACTGGGGTGTGGACGTTCATTCACGCACTTTTCCCACCTGATCTTTCTCCTGCTTTTCTTCGAGTTGTAGCTGCTGCTACGTTGCAAACACTCGCGATCGCGATTGCCGGCACAGTGCTCTCGGTTCTCATCGGTCTTCCCCTTGCTATCCTCGCAACGCCCACCTTATGGCAACGCGGCGTATTGATCGCTGGCGAACCTCCCAGTGCGACTCAATCTCTTTTGTCTGGTTTAAGCCGTGCTACACGTGCGCTTTTCGGATTTTTCCGTGCAGTGCCTGATCTGATGTGGGGACTCTTGTTTGTTGTTGCAGTGGGTCTTGGCTCAGTAGCAGGCACTTTGGCACTAGCCATTAGCTATAGCGGTGTCTTGGGACGTGTGTATGCAGATGTATTTGAAGACGTCGACCCGCGCGCTCTCGAGGCTTTACATGGTGTGGGCGCTAGTCGCTTTCAGATTTTTCTCCGGGCAATTTGGCCACAAGCCGTACCAAGCATTATCGGCTATACGATCTATTCATTCGAGTGCTGTGTGCGTGCCGCTTCAGTCTTGGGTTTTATCGGCGCGGGCGGCATCGGCTATGAGATCAACCTCTCGATGAGGATGTTTAGCTATGGCGAAGTGTTGACTCTCATCCTGAGTTTGTTTGCATTAGTTGCCGGGACCGACGCAATAAGTCGGCTCGTTCGACGTCGTTTGAATGCCAATGTGCCGTCAGCTTTTCTAGCCCGCAAGGGGCTGCAACAAGCGCGAGGTTTCATTAGCGGCCCAATATGGTCCAGGAGTCTGCCGTCCGCCACCGTAGCGTTAATAACTGTTCTGGTTATTGGTTGGAGCTTCTACGCAACAGGTTTCTTCAATAGCGGGTCATTTGATCTGGGGTTACCGGGGCGAGTTGTCCGGCTTATAAGTGAAATGTTTCCGCCAGACCTTGACCCTGGCTTTTTACGATCGCTGCTTTTGCCGCTGCTCCAAACAATAGGAATCTCAGTCATTGGGACCTTGATCGGCATCTCGATTAGCGTTGTCTTGTCACTACCTGCAGCTTCAACACTGATCTTTAGAGATAAATACGCTGCGGGTAGAAATTCATGGTTCGGACAGACAGTACGCTGGTTGATTTATCTTTCCGCGCGTTTAGTCCTCAACGTCCTGCGTTCGATCCCGGAACTGGTTTGGGTGTTGGTCTGCATCCTTGCGGTAGGTTTGGGGCCCTATGCTGGCACGTTGGCGATCGGTTTGCATACCGGCGGGGTCCTGGGCAAGCTCTATGCGGAAACGTTCGAAGAAGCTCCTTCACAACCAATTGAAGCATTACGGGCAAATGGCGCATCGCCACTTCAGATACTGATTTGGGGCATGTGGCCACTATTGAAACCGACACTTATTAGTTACACCGTCCTTCGTTGGGAAACGAATCTACGCGTTTCTACAATCCTTGGATTGGTTGGAGGTGGCGGTCTGGGCCAGGCGATCTACAACAATATTCAACTCGGCTTCTACCAACGCGTGACGGTACTCATTGCCGTTATATATGCGTTGGTCTTGACAACCAACTGGGTCGCGGATTGGCTTCGTAATCGTCCGGTCTTATTCAACCTCGCACGACTAAGAGTCTCTCCCTACCTCAAAGAAAGTGAGGCACCTCAACTATGAAACGAGCTTCACTACTAATCTCAGTGGTTTTCATCGCGAAAGTCCTGGTTATCCAGATTGAGGTGCTGAAGAGAAGAATCGAAGAACTGGAGAACCACATACGGGGAGGGCGGGAGAATAATCAGTGGATTTGGGACAATGATTCTGAGTTAATGATACTCAAACTAAGGCGCCGTCGCTTAGGTAAGACAACCGACTGGAAGCTGAGAGGGGTTTCGCTGTTAGAGACGGCGTGAAGGTCTTTTGTTATGGGTCGCATCCTTGCTCTTCTGTACGGCATCGTCAGCTACGTAGTCTTCTTCGTCACCTTTGTCTATACAATAGGCTTTGTTGGAAATGTATTTGTTCCAAAGTCAATCAACTCTGGAAGGTCCGGCTCATTGGGTCGATCCGTTTTGATCGACGCGGGGTTGCTCAGCCTTTTCGCTATTCAGCACAGTGTGATGGCGCGGCCACGTTTTAAGCGCTGGTGGACCAGGATAGTGCCACAAATAGTCGAACGCAGCACTTACGTTTTGCTTTCGAGCTTCCTGCTCGCACTCCTATTCTGGCAATGGCAACCAATCGGGTCGGTAATTTGGGATGTTAGGAATCCCATTGGCGGCCTGGTTCTTCAAATACTTTTTTGGACCGGTTGGGCGATAGTGGTGCTAAGCACATTTCTGATTAGTCATTTCGATTTATTTGGCTTGCGCCAAGTCTATTCGTATCAAATCGGCAAGCCTTCCAGGGAGTCGCGCTTCCATACGCCAGGCTTATATAAGGTTGTTCGGCACCCCATCATGTTAGGTTTCATCATCGCTTTCTGGTCCACACCCAAGATGACGTTGGGCCACTTGATCTTTGCAGTTGCTACTACAACTTATATTCTAATCGCGCTTCAATTCGAAGAGAGAGATCTCGTAAACATTCACGGTGATGACTATGAGAATTATCGACAGCGGGTTTCCATGTTACTGCCTCTCCCCAGGAACCGATGATTCCCTTTAGTAGCCGAGGCTAAGCCCAGATTTGAGAATGGGTGGACTCTTTGGCTGTCAGAACTTCACAGGAAGAGGGCAATCTCAATGCGTTAGCGGCTCAGACTTGCACGGATTGGATTGGATGAATTTGATCGTGACGAGGAGTCGCTTTGTCAAAGCGAAATTTTTGTGGTCACCGTTCACCAGGCAGGGAATCGCCTCCGGCTCGGCCCCAATCGGTGTCCAAACAATAGCTAATGACCTTATTGAAATAACTGCCAAAGGGAGGCATGACAAGACCGCTACCTTCGAGCCTTGTCGACAAACGCTCGTCGTCGTAGGTCTGCTTAATTCCCATTTGTGGCAAGAACTTATTAAGCAGGCCCAGTATCTTGATTAGGAGTTTGTCGTCTCCTTGAAGGCTCTTCTCAACATACTCTTCATATTCGGGCAGCGACACAAATCTAGGTTCTGAAATAGGAAGCCACTTCTGAATGAGAGGGTGTCTCTCGAACAGTTCCTGCGAAGTCTCCTTTACCTCTCTCATACGTGGACTGTTGCTAAGTCCTGCGCAGACGTTTAGAACATCACCCGCAACGAAGCGATGCTCGAATAGAAACGCCAACGCTGCGATTGACCATTCTGTCGGTATTAAGTCTATTTGCCAGGACAAGTCACCCGGAACGATAGGCAGTACATTCCTTGCGAACAGTCTCAGTAGTTGATGAAAATAGTTGTACTGCCTAACCCGTCCCGTTTGCGACTCACCTATGATAGTGCTGAGGCGGTAAACCACTGTAGGAATCTCCGAGAACGCCTCAAGCACGAGTTGCTCCGCTTCATACTTCGACTGCTGATAGGTGTTCACGAATCCGTTGTGATTGCCGAGCCGGGCTTCTGGTATGCGACCGGAGTTACGACCGGCGACGTAAACCGTGCTGAAATGAGCAAGCTTCTCCAACCGTTTGCACTCCCGCGCGATGTTAAGAACGTTTGAAGTGCCGTAGGTGTTGGTTGCCCTCGCTTCCTCGAGCGGTAGACCAAATCGCGTTTGCGCGGCGCAATGGATGATTTCTGTAACCTCTTTCCGGATTCGTCGGAGCACTCCATACCGAAGGCCTAATCTGGGCCTTGTTAGATCACCTTCGACTACGGTCAGTCTCCCATCCTGACCTTGCAGAGCAACCTTATTAGGGTCTCTCGCAAGAATGATGACTCTGCGGTCGGGAGTAGAATTCAGGAGGTGATGTAATAACTCGCCGCCGACCAAACCAGTTGCACCGGTAAAGAATGTCACTGGGTCGCTCATATGTTTTCGTGATTGTTATCTGAAAGTTGAGTAATCGTTTGGCGCAAGGTCAACAGCCAAGGTGAGACTCTACACAATCGGCCATAAAATGCAAAACCAGCACTTTGCTTCAATCAAAATGTGAAGATGCGATCGTCCTCGAAGAGATTTATGAGATTCGTCTAATGAATGTTAAGATTCAACCATGTCCTCTCTCGTTTTCGTTTACGACTTGGACGGCGGGTTGTTCAACGGAATCACTCATTACGCGCATAAGATCATTTCACCAGGCACATACCCGTGCAACTTGTGTGCAGTCACGAATAGCATGCTGGGTACAAAACGTGAATGGGCCACTTTCATCCGCGAACTGGGGATTACGACGAAGTTTCTGCACCGGGATGAGTTCAAACAAGCGTATCCGAATGCACAACAGAATAGCTTCCCTGCCGTCTTCCACTCATCAGGAAACGGCGAATTACAAGTTCTGGTTGCGAGTTCTGAGATAAATGAATGCCGCGATCTTTCCGCATTGATCTCCCTGGTCGGTGAGCGGGTCAAATCACTGAGTCAATAGGGCCGCCATATCTCATTCATTACTGGGATCGGGAAAAACTGCACTTCATAACCTCGGGCAAGGCTCGCTGAATGAGAATCTTTTCATGCAGACTTAAAGATTACTTTCGGACTCTTCTTATCCTTTGCGTTTAAGGTCATAGTCACCTTGACAGGTTTCTGATTCGCGCCCATCATGAAATACAATCTCGACTAAGCTTTTCATTTAAGGAGGACTATATGAGTCGGAATCTCTTACATTTCGACGTAACTGATCTCAACGTCACCGTGGAGGAGGGTGTCAGGTTCAAGTGGCAGGGGAAAGAGATTGATTCTGGTCCTCTCACCATCAAGCTTGGCACACCGGGGAGTGCCGGTGTGATCGACTACGACACGGGCAATGTGGACGTCGAATATCGTGCTCGGATCTCTTCACCAGCCTTGGAGGAGATCTACGACATACTGGAGGACATGGGTGAAGAACGCGGTGAGACGGCGCCGTTTGATGTAGTCATCCGCTCCAAAGGATCGATCTTCGATAAGGATCACAGCCTTCGCCTCGCAGGAAAAGGGGAGATTGCCGATCATCGGCTTTTCAACCCGGCGGAAACCAGCCTCGAAATTCTCGCACCTACCCATTGAAAGCCTGACATGAGCTCCCGGTCGGGAGCTGAAGTACGCGACGCTTTGTTCAACGGACGACCTGTAAGCTGGGGCTTCAATCCTAAAGAACGACGAGTGATTCTGCAGTTTCCGAAGGTCCTCGGAGGCGAGAAGTACGTTCTTTGTATTGCGGGTTACTACACATTTGTAGCGCGACCGGTAGAACGAAGTTTTATACCCAAGATGTTTTCAACCGACTTCCTTCGCAGAGGCGCGTGCGCAATCAAGCAGGTATTTAGTCGTTCAACAGCCTGAAGATCTGCCAATCGCTGTTCTGTTCCGAATTTGTGCCCAACACTCGCATGGCGCAAGAGGCGTAGTGTCTGTTGCATTTGAGATTAATCGCCAGGGTGTGGCTGCCAGGTAATCTTCGCCCCCGGGTATGCCGCACTCAGCGAATCTGAACTGTGAAGCTGATCGTTCCCGAATTGTTCGGCGAGGTTTGGCTTAAGTTTCCACTCAAAGACCAACGAATGTTGGTAACCACTCGATCGTAATTTGCCCGCGCACCTCCAGCGCCACTCGCCGGAGTGTACGTCCAAGTCGCGCCTCCGTCATTTGAGTAGGTCACAGCAACTGAAAGACCTGACGTGCCGAGCGCGGCTGTCGCCGAACCCATCTTGAAGTCTGTGTTGGCGGGAACTGGATCAGTGATGACCATGTTCGAGGCAGCTGAGCCGCCAGTATTCGTGAACACGATCGAATAGAGTAAGTCAGCGCCGGGCATCTGTGCTCCACCGGGACTGACCGATTTCACCAGGGTCACGTTGGGCGGACAGTACTCGCCGTAACCGAAGACAGTGACATCAACTTCGCCAAGTCGAATCCCCAGAAGTTCGAGTAGCGGATCAACCAGGCCCGTCAAGATGGAGTTAAGCGCCGGAGTGATCGCGCCGTTCACAATCGTCTTGAGCGTCGGCAGGATGATCGAGTCGAGAGCTCCCAAACTCGGACTCAAACGCAGGCTTAGATTCGTGACCAGAGAATCGACCAGATTCGAAGCAAAGGCGGCGCTGGTGCTGGCAGTTTGCGTTTGGGGATATGGGCCAGTGAAGAAGAGGCTGCTAGTGAAGGGCGCTTGGCCGCGCGCATAGCTCTTCGCTTGAATGTTGACAGTAGTCGCATTAACTGAAAGCGTTCCGATCGTGCTGTAGTCGAGATCGGTCGAAGCATCGATCACGTGAGAGCGGTTGAAGAAGACACTGTCGCTGATAGTCCCCAAATAAAGATCTGCTACGCCGGGTGTCGCCTGAACGGTCACCGCATGACTGACCGCATCCACGGCGGCGATTGTTCCTTCCGCTCGCGCGACCTCGACGTAAAGCTGAACTTGCGCAATCGTCACACTTGCCTCGCTGATCGTCAGCGGGACATTTAAGGCAGAAGCATTGGGTTGAAGATCAACTAGATCAATGTTCAACTTCACGCGGACCGCTCCGGTATGAAATTGGGTGCCTACGCCGCCACAAACATAGGTCGGTGGCTCGATGATCTGGGCGTAAAGCTGCACGGAGTTGATTACGCTGCCAAGTCCAAGCGCGCTACCTGAAATCGTAACTGGACTAGGCGTCGTCAGGACGTTGCGGTAGTTGTAGAGTTGAATCGCTCCCGTCACTAAATCCAATGCATTAATTCTCACACTCGATAATGCGCCGTTCGGCAGCGAAACGGAAAGCAAGTCTCCCAATCTTATCGTGCCGCTGAGGCCGGCAACTTGCGGCTTTAGAGAGTTGAGAGCGTTGACTAACGCAGTGTTTCCGTCAGCCTGCGCCGCCACGATCATCGCGGAAACGAGTTGGGCCAGAGTGGCGTTGGCGCTGAGCGCTTGTGAAGGGCTGGATACGCCAACCTGTGTTTGCAGGGCGTTGAGATAGCTCGCGAGATTTACATCTCCCTGGGCGACTGCATTCCAATCGGCGACGGTGAGATTAACGCTAGTGCCCAGTAGATCTCCGAGCAGAGCATTCAATAGAACGCTGCGGCTCGAATCAACGCTGGCCAGTCGTGGGCCCGCCCCGACGCAGGGGCCACCGGAACAAGCAGAGTGTGCAGCGCTGCAAGTCGTCACGATTATGCCAACGACCACGAGAACCACGAGGGCGTAACCTCTGAGTCTGTTCAGCCGCGTAGCGGCGAAATGTTTATAGCTTGCAGCGCAACAAAGGGAATCAGCTCCTTTAGTGGCGTAATGATTCTTCTGTCGCCCATAAATGGGCTTAGGGTTCAATGAGGGGCGATGAGCTATAAACATTTCGTCCCTACGGGGCTGCGGGGTGGCGGACGAGCCCTTCGATCTTGATAACCGGATCATTTCTGTGGGCCTCCTCCATTTTGCTCGTCTGGCGCGGTGTTCCTTTGTAAGCCGTTATGCGACGTGCCGAAGAGATCAAATATTCGCGAGAGTTTCGATGAAACCGTGAAGTAAAAGCCGCGTCGATTTCCGGAGAGCAAATCGTTGCCTGTTTCGCGCGAACCAGTGAGGTTATAGCCGGCGGCCAGACGAAGTTCGGGCAGGACCCAGAAGCCCAACTCCGAACCAATCGAGCTGCGACGTGTTCCGCTCGCCGGTTGGGCCAGCCAGCGTTGCTCGATGGCCGCGTCAAAGTACTTGCCCAGCTTTTGCTGTGCTCGTCCTTGCAAGAGATAAGTCAGAGTCGATACGCGCGCGAGATCGGGCCGGGAATTGTCGCCGAACTTCAACGCAAATCTGCCGTAGAGTTCAAGGCTATTCGTCACCTGGTAGAGTCCATCGGTCGAGAGTGTATCGGCGCGATCTCGGTTAGCACTCACTTGCTTATCACTAGCTTGAACAAATGACCGGCGCGTGTAGCTGAAGAGCAAAGCGTAACGGTCTGTCTGTTTTGGACGAAGCGCGAGAGCCAAAGTGCCATCGAGCGAGGAATTCTTAGACTGACCGAAGACCGATTGCGCACTCTGAAAGCGTGCCAGCGCTGTGATGTTCTCGTTCAGCCGTCCGGCGGCCCCGAGTGTGAACACACTACCGAAGCGACCGTTCTGATTGCGCAACTCAAAGCGACCGGAAGAGCGGAAGCTTTCAGTCGGCTGCCACGAGAAGCCAACGCCTCCGCTGGTGAAGCCTTTGCCTGCCCCCACGAGATGCATACCGTGCTCAAATCCGAAATCAAGTGATAGTTGTTTCGAGAGCGGTAGGCGATTTTGCAACCCAATGACCGCAAAACTATCTGTTCCGTTGATTCCGTTCTCTAACTGATAACGACCCGTAAGGTTTGTGTTGCGACCCACACGGGTCTCGATTCCGATCTGCGTTTCGCGGCGGGAAGACGAAACAGCAAAACCGGTCGCGCTGGTGTCACTGATCGGAACGATGGGTGCGGAAGCGAGTCTTTGGGCGAAGAAGAACTTGGCCGTCTTGCTGATCTGATAAGTTGCGCTGAGAGTTGTTTGATTGGGATAAGTCGGATCGGCTTCGCCGAGGTTCTGCTCGCGCTTGATTGAGAATTGCAGTTTGTCAGTTGCTTGCCAGTCCGCACCCATTGTGAACAGTTTTGATTGAATTTCGCGACTGCTCTTCGCGTCAGAGAATCGGCGAAAGTCAAAACCGACACTCGCGCGTAAGCGCCCGCTGATCGTTTGGGTCCAGAGGGCGGAAGCGGTTAGACGACTGTTGTCGACGTTTTCTGTTTCGTTGCGCTCGTGCGTCACTCCAAACTTGAGCAGCGAATTCTTGCGTGGCATGAGATCGATTCCTGCCGTGATGCGTTGTGAACCCGGCGCGACGGTCGAGCCGAAGGGATTTACGAACCGTGCGTCGGAGCGCGCAAAGCTCGCATGCACCACGGCTTCGCAAACTTTGAGCGGCTGCTCCAACTCGATGCGAGTGGCATTGCCGTTGTGCTCTTCGTCGCCATTGGAAGTTGTGAGGTTGCCGCCGAAAGCTACGCGACCGTGACTGGTGGCCCATTCAAAGGTTAATCGTCCATTGAGGGGGAGTCGCTTCTCGGCATCAATGCCGCCGAGGAAGAAAGAGCCGAACTGCGCCTGCCGCTGATCGATGAAAGACATGCCAAGGCGCAATCCCAAATTCGTGAAACGCTTGCTGGCTCGCGCGGTGTAGACCGCCGACGACATATCACCGGCGCGATATTCGTAGGTGGCTACAATCTGGACGAGATTGAAACTGTGATCGAAGCTCGAGATGGGTCGCAGGAAGAAGACATAGCCGGTATTCGCGTCGAGATTGTAATCGACTGAACGAATCAACGTCTCGCGCGACATCACGATATCAGGATTGCGGCGGTCGCGAACCTCGATGACGAGCGAGTCCGAACCGGGCACGATGTCGAAACGAGACAGGCGAACCAAGCCAAGCTGATCGCCAGCGAATACATCGCGCGCAAAAGCGGTGTCAGGACGCGCTCCAGTCACTGTGATTTGGTCGCCGCGCGAATTCTCGAGATGCAGCTTTACGCCGGTGAGCTTGCGGCTGTAACCAAGCAAAGTAGATTCGCCGAGCTCGGCTTCCATGTCGCCAAACATAGCGAACGAGCGCTTGTGATCTACCCTAACGTAAAGTTTCGAGTTGGACTGCGCATCCTCGTAACGAACCGAGGAATCACCAAAGAGCGGATAAGTTCTGCTGAGAGGATCAAGCTGGAAGAAACGATCGCGGCCCGCGGTGCGGTTAAGCGGGCGCTGCGAATCGTAGGCGAGCGTCAGGAGACTATTCGCGAACGTCTTGCCTTTATAGAAGAATTTGACGTGGCCGCGCGCTGCGCGATTGTCGCCGCGCAACTCCATCTCAGGGGCGGCGCGGCCGACGGACATCTCGGCCAAGCCCACCAGGATCGCCGGACGAATGTCAGCGGTCACGCGGACTTCTGTGTTTGCTTCAATAACACCGGTGCTGGCGCGCAGCTTAATGAGTCCCGGCGTATCATTTGAAATGAGCTTAACGATTGCCTCGCCGTTTTCCAGCGAAACGATCTGCTGCGGTGAATTGGTCTCACCTTTCTGCAATGTGCCCGCTGAAGTATCAATCGCTACCTGCCCGTCATTTGCTGGATGACCCCATGCGTCAACAGCGCGAAGGTGAATCATCGTCGCGTCGCGGCCGCCCGCACGAATCTCACCTCTTTCGGAAACGATTTCTAAGTGCTTTGCTGGTCCGCGACCAATGGCGGTCAATTCAATCGAGCGGCCTGCCGAGCCGTCAGGACGGACTGCCGTTACTTTGACAGCGTTGGGGCCGGGCCGAACATTGATCCCGACGAAGCGAAGTGCTTCAGTCTTGATCTGATGATTGTGCCGTCGCGTGCCGATGCTGTCGTCGCTGATTCGCAGACCGTTTACTTCGAGAGCGACCTGCCAGCCTTCGGCAACCTGTGCTTCAACCTCCAAAGCGGGAGTCATGATTACTTGATTGGGCGATGGCGAAATGATGCGCACATCGCCGGGCGAAACCGTCGTTTCGGGTGATTCACCGGAACCGTTAATCGTTTCCGTTCTGGTGGAGGAGATCGGAAGCGAAGATTTCAAATCTGAAATTGGCGGGAACGAATCTGCCGGCAGTTTTGCTGATGCATTTACGAATTCATTCTTCTGAGACGGCGCTTTTTGTTCGTTGCCTGCCTGCTTTGTCTTGTTCGTGTTTCTTAGCGCGAAATCCTGGCGCAACAGTGCTCCGCCGCCCAGTGGCGTACGCAGCAATCTCGCCCAACCCTGATCTGATCGCTTTCCGTCATAGCTCAATACAAAACCTGACGACAGCGTCGTAGGATCGAGTGCGATCACGACCGCGCCATCTTCGACAGAAGGGAAGTTGTACATTCCGGCGCTGTCGGTGATCACTGACTGGCCTTTGTCCAGATAGAGTCTGACGCCGGCCGTAGGTTTGTCGCCCTGGTCGAACCGTGCATTGCCGTTTACGTCTTCGAAGACTCTGCCGATGATCAGTTGTTGGGTGGAAAATACACCGTGGCTGACGATCACTCCGACACGGGCGGGCGCCGTCGCGATGTGTTCGCCTGATGGAAATGCGCCTTCGGCGACGGCGGAATTCACTTGCTCGCCATCACGCGCATTCGCGCCCACGCGGACCCGATAGACGATCGAGAGGCGTTCGCCTGGACCAACGTCGCCGACGAGAAACAGCAAATCACTTCCGGAAACTTGTGGTTCGACTGTTCGTTTGCTGGATGACTCGATCAAGCCAGTGCTGGTTGCATAGCGGAAAGATTCTGGCAAACGATCTCTTACGATAACGTTGCTGATGGTCTCGCTGGTCGCGTTGTGAACCTCGACGTGGTAAGAAACAACGTCGCCGACATCCACATTGCGTCGATCGGCGGACTTTTGTATTTCCAGCGTCGTGCTCTCAAACATCGGCACGTTGAGCGCGAGCGCGGCGATGTTCTCAATTGAAACGTTCTCGTCGGTAAGAGCGAAGCCGCCGCTGCGAGCAATCGACTGTCCATCGAGAGCGCGAATACTTGCGGTGTAAACTCCCGATGCTGATGGAGACAAAGTTACTTCAATCAGCCGCGCGCGATAGCCGGGAGCAGAGACGATCAGGAAATAATGAGCGGGCGCGCCGGCGTTCCCGAACTGATCCGGCGTCAACGCAAAACTGAATCGTCCGTCAGAGGTCGTGGCGTATGGGTCGTCGTTCGTCGTATTAGGCGCATAACCCAGGCCAGCAGGAAGGATGAGCGGATTCGTGCCGGCGCGATCGGTAGCCAGCATGACGCGAGCGCCGGCAATCAGAACCGTGCCGCCGCTTCGTCCTGCATAGACTCTGCCAAAAGGATCGACGACCGCGACGGCGGCGGAAGTGCTCGCAGTCTCGGCGTTGTCGCCGCTGATGCTCGCGGTATTGACGATGCCAGTGCCCGCGGGAACTTCTCCGGTAACGCGAGCGCGAAATGAAATCTGAACCAGCTCGCCTGGTCCAACCTGATCGAGCCTCACCTTAATACTCTGCCCGGTCACTTCACCGGGATCGGTGTCTGTCTGATCGGTTAAGTGCCGGTCACCAAGATGAAGCGAGTTGGGTTCATAAAGGAGTGAGGCCGGCAAATTGTCAGTGACCGTGACATGACGCGCGGCGACCGCTCCGCTACTGCGAAATGTGATTGTGTATGAAAGGGATTGTCCTGACCCGGCGACTTGGCTTTGACTTCCGTCAACCAACTTCCTTGGTTGCAGCGCCGAATTGTCCGGAGAAGTAAATCGCGGTCGATTGTCGACGGCGATAATGATTGTTCCGTCATCCTGCGCCGCGCCGCTTGCTGAATTGTTCAACTGAGAGCGCGCTGTGAGGCTAATTGTTAGATTCGTTTCCGGCGTGCTGGCGCCTGTATCGACTAGTGCGATGACGCCAAGGCACTCTCCTCGTGTCAGAGTCGGAGTAACGGTCGAGCCAATCGTTATTAGAGTGTCGCCATCAGTCAGAGTGCTGCTGCCATCAATATCGAAGTGAAGACTGATAAGCGTCGCGGGCGCGGTAATGTCAACTCGTGGAATGAAGCTGTCGGGACCATTGCCGATGTTGCAGATGCGGAATAGCTTGGTGACCAGCTCGTTTGGAGCTGTGTTCGTTGAAGGACTCGTTTCATCCGGGGTTACTTTGACAGCAGAGACGGCCTTGACCGTTGCAGTCGTCGTGACTGATGTTGCTGAGACTTTCCCGTCTTCGCTTTCATAAGCTCCGTCCGCGCGATTTGTTACCGCCGCTCCGGCTTCTAAAGGAGTGTCGGAGGTTTGCGCCAGCGTCGCGAACGCCAGGAGGAACATTAAGGCGAGCAACAGTAAAACCGTCGTAGGGCGCTTGTTGAAAGTGACGTTACGCATTTCGATAAGAGAGAACGACTCAAGAGTCGAGCGAGGCACTAGCCCTTGCTTACGCGCGGGCTAATGCCCCGTGATTGTGACTTGCACGGTTTACTTGATTCGGCGACGGAACTTGAAGACGCCGGATTGACCCGGTCCAAGTGTCGTTATCGTATCGGTGAGCAGAGTTGAGCCCGCCAGATCGCCAACGATGACGCCGCTGCGCGTGTCGGAAGCGCCGACGACATGATCTGTCGTTGTGCCCCACGTGCTTGGAGCCAGGCTTCCGTTCTCAGTAATGACGATGTTGTTGGCCGTCAAAACGCGGTTGCCGGATCCGCCGGAACTGGACACGTTTGTATAAGTGATGGCGTATTCAATCTCAGCTCCCGGTACGGCGTCAGTTGCGCCACCTACGCCGGTCGAATTAGTCACTGTGGCTGTCTTATCAAAGCGAACAAACCCTGTGTAGAGGCGATTGATAGTGTCATTCGCAGCGCTCGTTGTATTGGTTGACGTAGCGCGCACCACGACATCAAAGGCAGTTAAGACACTGAGGCCGGCGGGCGCTGTTATTCGCGTCAGGAAGTTTGCGGAAGCGCCAAATGCTACCGGCAAACTAATGCTGCCATTGCCCGGTTGGACCGTCGTGTAGGTGAGACCGCCGTCGATGCTAATCTCGACAGTGAAGCCGGCGGGAACGGTGGGAACTGTAAGCGCAAAGGTGTCGTTCGCGTTGCCTGTGTTCTGTACCGTGTTGGTAAAAACGATCGTGCCTGCCGCTGTCGTAGTTCCACCGGGCGGAACGCCGGCAATGCCAGTGGTTATGCTGCGATTAGTGAAGTCGTCATTGTTACTGTTGGGTCCGGTGGCTCCCGGCTGTCCTAATGGTCCAACCAGCGTCGCGCCCTGGGTTTGTAACCCGGTTTGCTTGAGTACGCCGTTACCATCGACGTTGCCGGGCTGCGAGCCTTCATCGAAGTTCGCATTGCCGTCACCAGCGTTCGGCACGCTGTCACCTGACTGATCCGTGATCGGTAAGCCAATATTGTTACTGCCGAAGGCATCGCCAATCTCAGCGATCGGCAAAGTGGCATCGCTGGTTGTCACGGTAACCTCCATGTTGATCGAGGCACTGCATCCACTCGCGGCCAGCGAACTGCCAACGTTGAAAGCAACGCGCTTCACGTCGGCAAGATTGGCCGGCGGCGTAGTGGTCCAGACGGCCAGTAACGGAGTGATGGCCAAAGGCGAAGTTGTATAGAGAGTGCCAGAAGGAAATGTCTGGCCGCTCTTCAGGGCGGCGCCGACAGGAATCGGCGCGATGATAAAGACGCCGGTGTTTGCTCCCAACGGTGCATTGATCAATGTAATCGGCTGTGCGGTTCGCGATCCGGTGTTGCAAACCTGCCACGCGTAATTGATATCCGAGCCCAAAGCGATAGGTCCGGTCGGAGCTGTTAGATTGAGCAGGAGCTGCGCGTCATTCTCTACTGTAGTGCCGATATTCCCGCGAGCTTCGCGCAAACCATTTGCCGATGACGTCGAAACAGTTCGCACTTCGTTCGCTGAGCTGTCTGCCGGTTGATTGTCGAACGTCGGACTGCCGCTGGCCGCATCGCCAAGACGTACATCGATCGCAGCATTGGAACTGGCATTCGCATTCGCCGTCACGGTTACAATTACATCGACATGCCCACTTTGCGCGATGGTCGCCGACAACACGTCAGCGCCGTTGCTCTTGATGTCGGTATCGCCGGCATCGATCACGCCGTTGCCGTTCACGTCAATCGCAGCCGCCGTGACTACGCCCGGTCCGGTGATCGTCACGCTGGCGCCGCCGGCCAGAAAACGCACCTGGTCGGCAAAGTTGCCGCTGTTCGTGACCCGGAAGGTGAAATTGACGCCCGTCTGTCCGGCCACGATGTTAGGTCGTGTTCCGGCGTCAGGAGTGATGGTCAACCCCGAGACGTTCGCCACCGTCGTGCTTACGGTATTCGAGACGGCGGTGAACGGGTTGCCATCGCTGTCTGTGAAAACTACCGTAGCGCGGTTGTCGATTGCTGTGCCGCCAGGTGTCTGAGCAAATGTTGTCTGTGTCGTGAAGACGCAAGTGATCGCCACAATCGTGGCCAGCTGGCAGAGTAATGTCGTAATCGATTTAGTTCGCATTGTTCTTTCCTCGAAAAAAGTCAGTCGTTGGGTGTTAGTTGGTCAGTCGTCAGGTCAGCGTTACTGCACATCTGCAAAGCCTGCAGCGACCGCCTCCGCAGGCGAAAGTCACAAACCACTGACTACTGACAATTAACTATTCTTTGGTTGGATTACTTGACGCGCACCTGATAGGTGGCAGAGATCTTCTGGCCCGGCTCAATTGGAGTGGACCATTCGTAGCGAAGCTGCGTGTAAGAAGACACGGGCGCGGTAACAAGCTTGGTCGATCCATCTGCTTGCTTCTCTTCGACCATCGGCTTTGCCGAGAAAGTCTTGCCGCCATCAACGCTGTAGGTGACCGAAGCGTCTTTGGACATCGCGCTTCCAGCCACAAACGAAGTTCCCACCGGAATCTGGCCGACCGCTTTGTAGTCACGTGCGGCGCCATTGCCTTCGTTGCCTGAGTCGATCATCCAATTGATAATCTCTCCCGGCTTTACCATTCCCGCTTTGTCGAGCGCGATGCGTTCGCCCTTGCGTTCCGTATCACCACTCAGCGTTACTTTGATTGACGGTTGGCCCTTGGTTGCCAATTTCTTTTCCGCAAATGCCGCGCCGCCTCCGGCCAGAGCCAGACACAGAACCAACAGCGACAGCGCGCGAATTCTCTGATTGAAAGTCTTCATGATTCTCTCCAAAAGTGTTTATTGCTTGAACTGAGATCGGCGGTGAGCAATTGAGTCACCGGTGATTGTGCGCCTGTGGCGAATTGTTGAGTTGCGACGTTGCCGCCACATCACGCGAGCACGAAGACCTCGTTTTGACGTCGTACTTCGGTGGATCATCACCACAGTGCGCTACTTGCTCTTTCGACGGAGCTGCAGTCGAGACAGAAGGCCTTTGGCAACGCCCGTGCCGCGAGGTTCCGAAAGCTCGTGCAATGCGAACTAACTGACGATGCTCAAGATAGCGCTGAACAGCGCGCACACTCGTGGTCCTGCGTGCGATCAAACTCCGGGTAGTTTGTCCGAACTCGAGTTAATTTGATGGGGCGATCCGACCTAGCCAGGCGCCTTAACCGAAGCTCACTTGTTGCGATTCCCGCGCGCGATTTCTTAGATAATTCTCGCGGCACCGATCGTGGGTGATGAAGTCCCGCAGATGCGTGCGCTCTACGAGACACAAAGCGACCACGGTTATGAGATGGTTGGAGGGCTTTGCACGAAAAGTCCTTATCGGAGTTCTTCTCTGTGCAGTCTCTGTGTCCTCTGTGCCTCTGTGGCTAAGGAATCGTTCGAAAAAAACAACCACAGAGGCACAGAGGACACAGAGACTGCACAGAGAAATCGGACTTTTCGTGGAAAGCTGGTTGGAGTCACGTTCGCCTGCTAACTGGCTGATCGTGCCGATTCCATTTCTACTTTTATCCTCGCCTTGTGCTGGCAGGATCTGAGTCTCGCAAGCAACTGGACGACATCAGAAGTAAGGTTCTGGATTCTCGTGCGGAGATCATAGAACGCTCACTCTCTGATAACACGTCGCAATTGCTGCAAGCGTCGCTGGCAAGCACTCAGGTTAAATTTGCATCAGGCGAACTCATCGGATCTGAATTCGAGAAACGGTCTGTTATTTCCCTGGTTTCGAGCGATTACTTACTGACCACCAGTACCGTAAACGATCCCGGTTTCACACTGCGCTGGGGCCTGCCACCGGGTGTTGTTGCCGGGGTCTCAATGTATTCGGCCGCACTCAGAAATATCTTCTTCGTTTTCGGATCGAAAGCCATTGTCCGGGCACCAGGCTGTGTCTTAACCGCACCAGCGTCTTCATAGTCGTCGGCCGACTTTTCGTGAAAGATACTCAAGACACCTTCGCTGCACGAAAAGAAAACCAGCTTCGCTTGAGGATCAAACGCCGCGTAGTCTACGCCTCGCCCAATCGCAAAGCTGCTGATTACTCGTCCCGACACGGCGTCCATGACGACCATCTTCGGCTCGTTGCGGCAGCCGATGAACAATCGTTTCGTCTTTGCGTCGTAGGCCAAACCGGTCGGCGTTTTTGCGACGCCAATCGGAAAGCGCTTCTTCACCTCGAGTGATTTTGGATCGAAGACCACCACCTCGTTTGTATCTTCGAGGTTTAGATATACGAGTCCATCGGCAACAACTGCTGATTCGCCGTCGCCTTCTACCTTTACTGTGCCTACAACCTGTCCGCTCTTCGCATCGATGGTGGTGACGTCGTGCGAGCCATGGTTGTTCGTGAAGACGCGCTTGGTAGCCGGATCGTAATAGATTCCATCCGGGCCCTTGCCGACGTCGATCTTGTTGATGAGCTGCAACGTCGTCGGATCGAACATTGAAACTTTGTTCTCCCGACCATTGCTGGTAAATCCGTGTTTGAACTCGGCGGCGATCGCGATTCCGTGAACGCCGGGAGTATCCGGAATGGTTCCGATCAACGTGCCGTTGTCGGGGTTGATTACGTCTACCTGGGTGCCGTGAGAGAGATACAGACGTCGCGCTGCGCTATCGATAGTGACATAGTCGAATCCGCCGTTACCAGGAACCGGATAGCGAGTCTCGACCTTATATCCTGTACTGCCCTGCCACGTAGCGATGACAGTCGACACTGCAATGATGGCAGTTCGTATGCTTAGCATTAGCTTTCCTTTCTACTTTGGGCGTGCTTGTCTAAATGTATCTTCCGCCGCGAGCTGGTCTTCAACGGCATTGAGCATCAAGTCCCGTTTCGCGATGATGCCCACGATCTTCGTGATTATAAGTCCGTTCAAAGACATTTACCTGCTCTCAAAAGCCAGACGAAGGCGCCAGAATGAATCTCCCTCAACGGATTTTTAACTGCCTGAGTTGCTTCGCTCTTAAGTCAGTGTCAACAAGTGTGCGCAGTTGTCTCACAACTTGTCTCCAATTCAAGACCCTCGGATAGAGTTCCTTCGTTGATCCACATATTAAGTCAGCTTTGCACGAAAAGTCTGATTTCTCTGTGCAGTCTCTGTGCCCTCTGTGGTTGTTTGTTCGAACAATTCCTTAACCACAGAGGCACAGAGGACACAGAGACTCACAGAGAAGAACTCCGATAAGGACTATTCGGGCAAGGCCCATTAAGTCAAGAGTCTTCGTTGGCATAAACCTTGCCGGTATATGTCTTGACTAGTTCTCACGTGTAGCCAGCGTGCCTATTACGAGGGTTGCACTTTTCGTTGCACGAACCCTTTCCTCGAAGTCCTCTATGCGCAACGTCGTTTCGCTTACCAAAAACAACTCACGCATCACGATCCCTCTCTGGGCTTTTTCAAGGAGCAGAACCATGACACAAAAGGGCAAATCTGCGCACTGCACTCGTGCGCATTACCTCATTTCACATCAAGCGGGTGGTGACGGTCATGACAAGGTAAGGCTCAGGATCTGGAACGATAGCACCGGGCTGATTTACGACAACCATCTCAACGCACCTGATAGTGCTGATCCAGCGACCGTGCTGGGCGGCGGCAGTATCGTGATCCATCATTGAACTCCCTCACGTGCTCAGCGTCTCCGCGTTTGGAAAAACACCGAGACGCTGAGCCGTTGTAGGCACAGCCGAAACCGCTCTTGGCGGTTTTATCCTTGTGGTTAATCAACAATCTACAGCTTTTAGATCCGGTTGACTTCCTCGTCTTTCGGGAATATCGTCTGCCTGCTAACTTGAACGGCTGAATTCTCAAGGGCCTGCTTTTCGTGCACACTCGCTTCAATCCAGCCTGCGAATAACAAACACTCACCTTAACTTGTAAAGGTGTGTGTTCTGACGGACAAAGTCCGACGCTCAAACATTCTGGCAACTCTTCCGTGAGAGCCATATGAAGTCTAAGAGAGTAATTATCTGCGCGGTGCTTGTGGGGCTCTTAATGACTCTCTTGCGAAGTGTCTCGTCGCAGGAAACTGAATCGCCTCAGCGGCGAGCAACAACTGTAACGCGTGAATACCTGCCGCCCGTCCGATTACCTGTTGATGGTCCAATCAGCTTCGAAGAACTTCCCTCGCATACCCGGCTGACCGATCAATACAACGAGGCGAGAGGCATTACTTTCAACGACGTAACTATTTCCGATTATCCCCAGGGTTTCGCCCATTCAGGAACAAAAGCAATAGAGAGATGTTGGGGAGTTGAGTTCGGCTGTGACCCTCGGTTGGTAATGACGTTCACCTTGAAGCCTCAAAGAAGAGTCAAAGTCTGGTTTGGATATAACGAACGCATTGCTCAAGCTGACGAAGTAGTTCTCAAGATCTTCAATGCTTCCGGCGCTAGTGTAGGTGAGACTACAGCCCCCTTAGCCTTGAGTGCCGCGCCTGTATCGGTACTAAAGGAACTGGAAGTCATCTCGGAGCACAATGATGTTGTTACTGCGATCGTAAGTCTTCGCGCCAACGCTGTCTCCTTCGCCGGACTGGTGTTCGATGACATCGAATTCGACGATGTTTTACCAGAACCGGACCTCACAATTGAAAACTCGCAAGCTCAGATTGGACCCGGCCAAAAACTGCTCATCACGGCACTGGTGAAGAACATCGGACAGGGCGCTTCAAGCGCAACAAATCTCGAAATATCCGAGCCGAAATTCTGGCAGACTCCTCCAACCGCTGACGTGCCGGCACTGAAACCAGGTGAGACAGCCGTGGTAAGTGTGGAGACTTCGATCGATAGGAAGCTCCAACCGGGTGCGTATTCCTACCTATTGATCATTGATGCGCAGGGACTCATCCCTGAAGCCGATCGCAATAACAACTCAAAAGAAGATCGATTCTTAATCTCTCGCGGCAACCCTGACTTGAGTGTGAGAATTTTGCAGTCGGGAGTTAATTCGGATCAAGCGTTTGTGAATGCAGAGATTACCAACATCGGCACGACTGACTCTGCAGCGACCGTCGCACGGATTGAGTCTGATGGGCAAGGAATTGGTACTGCCTCCGTCAAGCCGCTGCAGCCCCAGGAGAGCGTTGAAGTAAGAATCCTGGTCGCCAACAAACTCCCATCCGGGCAACATCCATTTCAGGTTGTAATCGACCCTGACCAGAACCTCAACGACAATGACCGGTCGAATAATAAGGCTAGCGGATTGCTCGTAGTTTCTGTCATTTGGTGGAAGCGCCCGGACATAATAATTGGGGCAGGAGCCGGTTTGGTACTAATACTTGTCACGGTTACCATCTATAAACTAGTCAGGCGAAAGCGGTCGCTATCCAATAAGCAAGAGTCGGTGCCACCTGGTCCGACAGTACCCACTTTCGTTGCTCGCCCCAACTTGGACCAGGGAAGACAAGCGTTCGAACTATTGATGCCAGAAGGTTCAGGTTTCGCGCTGAAATTACATCCACATCTCGGTGCGAGTTCGACGCAAATCTCTGACGGGATCACTCCGCCAAAGAAAGGACAACCGTGAATCGCAATGCCGACAATACATTGTGGGGTTTCTTTCAAACCAATGCTTTGAACGACCAGCAAGCGGGGACAGTCTGGGCAAGTGAATGTTTGTCCAAGGCTCGACAAGAGTTCAAGGACAAGGTGCCTGGACCATTTTGGTCCCGTGCCAGAGGTGCAATAGATCAAGCGCTGCAACAGGCACTAAGTGTTCCCATGAGCGACATTCTCGCGGCAGGCTGGAGCAAGTATCGAGAGCTCATCCAGTATCGTGATCGAAAGAAACATCCTGCGGCGGAAGTCGCGCTGGTCCCTTTGCACAGTCATACGATTAGCTCCGTCCATAAGCCTCAAATTGAGATATTTGTTAACGACCGGCGCCTCGGATCCCTCGACTTCGACCTAAGTTTGGCGCTCGAAATAGAGATGGCCATTCTCAAGATCCAAGACGGAAAGATCTGGGAGGTCAGTCCCGGATCCTGCAGAGGCAGTGGTACCTTAATGTTTGGACCAGCAGTTCTCCTGGAACGGAAGACGAGCGATCTGCAACTTCCGGCAATGATATCGTTTACGGAGGGCCTGTCGATTTGAACGTTCCAGCTTTCCAAGTTCATCAAGCGGCACATGAAAGTCGTTCTCTCCTTAACTGACCTGGGCTTTGCCTCAAAAATCCAAAATCGTGCTTGGAAACGGTCAGTACCGTCCGCGGTAGCGGATGGGTAACCGATCAGCACGCGAAATTGCGATAGATTTTGAATAGGATTGCATTACCCATCCGCTACCGCGGACGGTACTGACTATTTCCAAGCACGATGTCCTGACTTTTGAGGCAAAGCCACTGACCTGAGCTTTGCACGACAAGTCTGATTTCTCTGTGCAATCTCTGTGTCCTCTGTGCCTCTGTGGTTGTTTTTTCGAACGATTCCTTAGCCACAGAGACACAGAGGACACAGAGACTGCACAGAGAAGAACTCCGATAAGGACTTTTTGTGCCAAGCCCCTGACCTGCTTATTTTGTAAACGTTTGGCAATTCGTCTTTCGACGCTCTGAACTACCGCTAGCAGTGCCGTCAAGATCCCGTCAACGAGCGAGCCAGTAAAGCTGTTCGAGGTACCGCCGCAGTGTGGGGCTCGCCCATTTCTCCGCGAGCACAGCCTCGAGCAGACTGCCGAAGGGGTCCTCTTCGCTCGGCGGAAAGAGATCCTCCGCTCGCGGTAGCGGTCCGAAATCACCGTCTGGCTCAAGGTATAGGGCGGCAGCAAGGTACTCGGCGCACTGATTCCGACGATAGCCCCAGCCCAGATGAGAAAACCACGCTACCTGAGCGTCCGGGCGTCCTCGCGGAAAGATTCGGGGCCGCGCGCTCTCGTACTCGACACAAAAACGTTCAGGAAGCACGAGCAGATACAAAACGGGAGTCCCCTCGCTCGGCATGACGCGCAGTTTGCGTTCGCTGGTGCTTTCGAATCGGTGTAGTGCGAAGAACAGAGCGGTATCGACTTGGTCGGTGAGATCCAGTCCCATGCTCGGCAATCCGTAGTGCTGCGCGAGCGACAACGCAAGCGCCTGATTATCGAGAGATAGTTCGAGTCGTTGACGATCGGCATCCATTGACGGAGAGAGTTGCTCCAGTTGAGCCGGTGCAAGCTGATTCACCATTTGGAACTGGAGTCCCATCTGGTAGCTACGGATGAGGAAGCACCATTGTGGCAGCACCACTTCGAGGGGTTGGTCCTTACGCGTGGCCGAGGCGGGAAGCGACGGCTCGAGCGCGTTTGGATCACCGTACAAGGCGTTTAGCGCTGGAGCGGAGCGCCCGAGAAGATACTCTTCCGCCTGTCCGCGCAGGAGCAAACGGCTCTCGACGAGTCCGCCATGCTGTGCGCGGAGGGCACCGACGATCGCGTCTACTTCCGAGCGTGAGCGCACGCTGATACGCGGAATACAGCGGTAGGGAACGCGGAGGTACCCAAGTTTACTCTGCGGGCTCACCGCCGCGAGATCTTCAGTGAAGCCGTAGACGGCGGACGATTCGGTGAGAACGAAGTCGAACGCACGCCCATAATGCGAGTCCACCCACAGCTTTCCATCTTCGCGCGGCTGGGGTGTCTCTACACCCGATAGCGGTGAGCATTCGTTTCTAAAGTGTTCGAGATTATGCGACGGATTGGCGGCCTCCGACGCATCAAGCAATAGGAACCCGTCCCTTTCTTCAAACGCCGCCTGGGACGGTTGCTCGACGACCGCACGCGGAGGCGGCACGGGACGACCCAAGCCTGCGGCCCAGCCAGCGACGGCCTTTCGACGATCGAACGGCGGGCTTCCAACCATCGTGACAACTCCGATAGCTGGACGGATATTCTGACCCTGCTTGCCGCTGGTCCACGCAGCGTCCACGTTGAACCCGAGAGTACTCGCCACGCACGCCTCGATATAAATCGGAAGCTCAGTGTGGAATGACGACTCGTAGAAGGCGAAATCGCGCGGAAGACGGGACCACATAGCCACGATTTGATCGACGAACCGAATGAGGAAATTAATGGGGCCAGCCACCGCCTGAATCTCGAGGGCTGGTCCGGCGAACGTCACCACTGTGTTAGGCGAGATGGACGGATCGAAGTTCTCAAAGGACACGTCTCCGGTGAAGCGAAGCCCTGACATCCGTCTGAGCGCAGCGTCGCTGAGCGGCAGCCGGCTGGCGCCGGGTAGCAGCAAAAGAATCTCGCTAGAGAGAACGAAGTTCTCAAGAAAGATTCGTATCAGGCGGTCGAGCCCAACGTCGCTCGCCCGAGCGAAGTTGTTCGCTTCGCGCGTTGCGATTACCTGCTGTTCGAGAGGTGCTGGGTTCTCCCCATACTGTTGAGACAGTGAAGCGAGGCGAAACGGGTCAAGCCAGCAACAGACCTGACGCGCGAATGTTGCGTCCTCCATTTCGTGCTCCTTTCGAATAAATCCGACTGCTATGCCGGTAGTTCAATGGTAATGCCGCCGAAGCGCGTGCAGTGACGACAGTGAGTTGTCGGTCAGGTGGGTGGCAGAGAATTCGGCCTGGAGGCGCCAATAAAATCTATTCTGCAATACCGGGTTCGACATCATCAATCAGAATTGGTATGACGACTTAGTTCGATCTCCCGTCTTTGTCATGGGCCAACTATCACCTCACTTGGCAGTGCAGACGGCTTCTGGAGTCGGAGGACCGAAGCGACAGAGTTCCTTAACGCGCTCGGTGTTGTTGGCTTTCCAATTCGCGATTATCGTAAGTTTCTTAACCCCACTAAGTGTTCGCTTACCCACCTTCGCGATCGTGGCGATAGCTAAGGCTCGTTCGAATTCTTTGACTTCTGAGGCAATCAAATCGAACTGACCAAATACAGACGCCCTGCCGATAGCCTTCACGATCTTGTTGGGTTCCAATTCAAATTGTTCCAGTTTCTGCTCGAGATCAGCTTCTTCGTCGGCTGAAATCACGTCCAATTCGATCTTTTCGGTTTCTTGAGCTCCATGGGTTGCAGACAGCTCCAGTTTTAATTGACCTGCTGCCTGGGCACCTGCTAACGCTGTTCGCAGTGAGTCTGAAGTAAAACTACCCTTGCGCCCTTCAACCTCGTAAGGTCCCCAAATTCTTTCACCATTCATGACTCGCAACGACACCTCCATCTTCGATGAAATGGCCGAGCGATCCCATTTGAGACTAAAAGTCGCCGGGCGAATGACCTCAGAGTCGACGGGAGAACGCAGTATACCGACCTCGCTTCTTCCTCCTCCACGTATGCCTTTGGGCGTCGGGCAATTGATCGCGAGTATCTGTTTCCATTTTGGATTCGCTCGAACTGCTGTTGGTACTTTGCAAAAAGAAATGATCAGTTGCTTACAACCAGTGGCACAACTCACCCACTGCCCGGCAAACAATTCATCTTGGGCTTTGAGTTGATCTATCTTCGTCGAGTCCTTTGTATCTTTCTTCAGACCCTTTCCGACGACAGAATCGACAATCGCGCTAGGTGTCTTTGTTTGCGCTAACGTTGTGCCTGATCCGGAAATAACTATTAACAGCAGCATGAGCAGTCGGAAGTGCATATTCTTTACTCCGCACTCGTCGGGACTCTTCGACGGAATATTTTGAATAATTTATTGAGAATCCATGCGAACCATTCCTGGACTTTCGAGTGAAGAAACAAGGCGACAATCACGAGTGATACGTCAAGCCATAATACATCAAAAAACCTCACCAGCAGACAGGCAACTGTTAACGTAATCACGGTGAGGCCAAAGATGATGAGTCCTTCAGATAGATAAGGTTTGGAAGATTTCTTAGGATCATCCGAACGAAGATGATTAAGGCGTACCAGGAATAGTGTAAAAACCAGACCACAACCAAGTATCAGATCCGCCGCGATCTCAACCCGGTGTTTGAACTTATAAATCGGCTCGTCAACAAGACTGTACGTTGCTGACGCGTGAAGATAAACACCCGCGACCGGATCTCGTCGACCGGCTACTACAAATGGGTCAGTAAACTTGCCACGTTGCGTGTTACCCACGAGCACGAGCTTGTTCTCGAATTTACCTTTGCCGCTTGCATCCTTTGCTGAAAGCAGTGCCTCTCGACCAGCCCACTGCAACGTTAGGTTCTGCATCAAGTCTAACTTCGAATAATTAACAAAGGTGAAACTTCGCTTACATTCGACGTCCTGCCCGGCCTGATTTTGGAGAGTTGTCGTTTTCAAATTGTCTTCGGCCTCAGGTTCATCCAGAAGCGGCTTTATCATGCTGTTCGGCGAAGGTTGCTGCTTGGAGGTCTTTGCCAGTGCCATGCTCATTGAATTCAACTTCCCGCCACCATCACATCGGAGCCACCTCGGTATCAACGTCGTATCCTCATCGAACAGCGTAATATCTGCGGCGAGATTCTTGTTCTCGTCGAGACCCAGCCACGTTTCCGGCTCGGGTCCGATATTAAAAGCGCCGACAAAGACTGGAATGCCTCGTTTATTCAGGTCCTGAAGCTGCGCGTAAAACTGACTCACAATTTCAGCTCGATCGTCCGGGATATTTTGAGCGACAGGCTCCAAGCTCGGTGAAAAATCAATATCAATGGCGATGGCTTTGGCCCTGCCTTCCACGAGAGCCTGGACGATTTTCTGTAGAGGTTCGGTTGGAGTTGCACCATTCGGCAAGCGCGGCACGTCTGAAATGTCCAATACGGCAACTGACAACTCTTTGCCAGGATCGAATGGCGAAATGATCGAATGCAAAAGTTCGTAGCCTCTTGCATCCATCCAACGGTCATAACGAGTGTCTTCAACCAGGAAGACTTTTATCCCAGTGAGTGCGAGGACAGCGATTATTCCGATAACCAGATTCTTTAAGATTGTTCCGTATGTTTGGGTCTCGGGCATAGTAGGGGACCTATGTTTTGAGGTTTAGTTCTTCCTGGGCTTTTGTTTGAGAATGATTCGAAATCCAATGCTGAAGTGACGCAAAGATTCGCCGGCATAGGAACGGCTGGCCGACTGGAGATACTCCGCCGAGCTTTCCATCGAACCGCCACGTACGCTTCTGACAACCGAGCCGAAATCATTTTCCGCTCTCTCGAGATTAGGCAAACCGTCTGTTCTTATACCTTCGTAATTCTCCCGATAGATATCCTCTGTCAATTCCGCTACGTTCCCGTGCATGTCGTAGAGTCCCCAGTTGTTCGGAGCAAACTTGCCGACCGTCGGATAATGACGTCTCGTTACTTGATCTTCAGGCAAAGTATCGCCGAAAGCATAGGCAGTAGTAGTTCCCGCCCGCGCGGCATATTCCCACTCTGCTTCGGACGGCAACCTGTATTCGAAAGTCTTGTCCAGCTCGTTCAGCTTACGGATGAACTCTTTCGCATCTTCCCAACTTACATTCTCGACGGGCAAGTTTGGTTGAGTCTTGTCGTAGTAACTGGGGTTTGTTCCTGTCACCTCTTCATACTGATTTTGCAGGACCTCATATTGGCCCATCCAAAAGCCCTCAGAAATCATCACGCGTCGTTGTGGATGTTCACTAAGATGAAGCGATCCTTTTTGCGCCGAACCCATGATAAAACTACCCGGAGGAATCCAGGCGAAGCACATTGGAGAATTCTTGAGCACCGTGGCAATGCGTACCGATCCCGGCTTTAGGTCAGTTGCATTAGGATCGGGAGCAAGGCTCGCGATTTTGGCCCGGGCCGAAGGTGCGTTTGCGCCATCAGGAAACTCTTTCAAAAAGTTTTCTAGTGCGGCACGGTCGCAACTTGCCCTTAACGTCTCCCACGTTAGTTGTTCGATACGAACTCGGGCAGTTGTCGAATTGGCGCCTCTGGGGAAGTTCGCTAGAAACGACTTGAAATCGGCTAATGCATTATTGCTCTTGATTTGGTTCCACGCAGATAGTTCGGCCCGAGCCTCTTCTTTCCCGATCGCCGCCATGTCCCTTGTCAATGAACCACTCCACACCACCTGACCTGCTTTCAGCAAACGCACTTTCCCGGGAGTAACAAAGATAAATACAGTCAAACTCGCGCGTGTGCCTGAAGTTGCAGCTTCACGGAAGCGATTGAACTTATCGATCTTCAAATCCATTTCAACTTGCAGGTCCTCGTGGTACTTGAACTTTGCAGGCAACTCCAGCCGCAGGTGTTTTGTCGTTTCAGGAAAGATCCAGACCGGAATTATTACTGGGGCTTGACGCGGACCTTCAATAGTTGCGTTAACGTAAATTGTCTGATCGTTGCTGACGCCTATTTCTGACGCATCGGAGTATTGTCCCTTGCGACCTAGGCCCAGATCATCTAGTGGCACTATCAATAGTTCTTTGGATTCATTCCCTTTTAGTTCCACACTAAATTTTGCGGTTACCTGTCTGGGCGCTTTTGACACGCGCGCACGGGTCCAGGCTCGATAGAGCTCACCTTTATCAGCGGGTAGATCATCAAAAGTAACTCCCGGCGGAAAAATCGAGGGCCACATTGAGTAGCTCGCAAACCCACCCGCGCGGTTTTCTGCAATTCTTTCTTCAAACCGGTGATGGACTTCCGCTTGTTCCTGCCAATCCACGTCGTTTTCCTTTAATTCTCCTGCCTGCAAAAGAATCAGCAGCATCAGATCGCTGTTCATGTAGGGATTGGAAACAGGCGTCACTCTGTTCTGAACTGCGTTGCGCAAATAGGCGTCCCAACTTTTACGTTCGGCATCGTCACCTTTCAGAACACGATCAATGGTTAGGCTCGACTTAAGAAACCCCGCGTATGCAAAGAACCGCTTACTAACTAATGACCTGCGTCCCGCTTTCGAAAGCGCACCGCCGTCTACGTATATCGCATACTGGATCCCATCCTCCGCAGTGTTAAAGAACCTATCGAGAGGCTTACTCGTGCACATCGGTAGCGACCTTTCAGCAAAGGTCGGAAGACCGATCGAGGTATATGCAAACGAATCTCTCGTGCCGGAGTCGTAAATTGTTACATGCCATTCCGTATGCGGATGGTGGCGACAGGCTCCAACTTTCTGCGGCGGGCTCAGCAAAAACTTATCAGCCACTGCTCCGCTGAAGTCGGTGTTTTGCACCTTCGCATTTGTGAATGTCGCATTGTCGAGAATTGCACCCTCGAAGTAAGCGCCGGTTAGGTCGGCTCCGTCGAAAATGGCGCCGCGCAAGTCAGCGAAGGCGAATGAGACGCCGTTGAGGTTCGCGTTACTGAAATCGGCTCCGCGTAAGTCTGCGCAAAAGAAATTTGTTTTCGAAAGATTGGCATTCTTGAAATTGGTTTTTTGAGCCGAAACAAAAGGTGCGTAGATGTCGATCAACGTTGCTTTTTCGAAAACCGCCTGATCCAGATTTGCAAAACGCCACCCCGACTCGGAAAAGTTAGTGCCGCTGGCGTCTGCGTTACTCAAGTCAGCCAAATGCATTCTTACTTTGGTAAAAACGCCTTTGGGTAGCCGCGCGCCTCGCAAAAGAATGCCGCTAAAATCCTTGTTGCTAAATTCATATCCTCTCGCCAGTAAGGACTCAATTGCTTCGACCTGTCCCTGCATGGAGCCATCCTTTGCGAGTAGTGCTCGATCCAGGACCATTAGAGCTGTGGTGAGATCCAGCGAGGCCGAGACTTTGTCATCAGGCGGTGGCCTCGTCTCGACCTTGGCAAGTTCGGGTTCCAGAATCGCCGGAGACGGGGTGGAAGGCATCTTGGCATAAAGCTGCGCTTTGCCGTCAGGCAAGACAAAAAGCATGTCGCCACGGTCGAATGGCGCGAGCTTTCCAAAAACAGGTGTCTGTTTTTGACGGGTTTTTTTGTCTACGTCTGGCCTTAGAAACAAGAGGAGTTCCGAGATTAAGATCAGACCATCTCGATTCGCGTCAGCTTCACCCGCCAGTCCACCGACAAATGAGCGGCGAAACGGACTGTCATCCTGGACGGACTGCAGTTCGTTTCCTGCCGTAAGAAATCCACGCATCGGGTGCAACTCTTCGCTGGTAATTTCCTTTGGCGTGGTGACGATATTGTCCCGATAGAGAACCGTTCCCGAAAAGCAACTGTCAAAAACAAACAACGCGTGGCGAGAACTAATCGCCCGTGCTTTTTCATTGATCTCATCCATCGAAATCGCGCGCAGACGAAACTGAGGCAGGTTCGACGGTGAAGTACGCAATGCCTCCGTTGCCGGCGGCATCTCCGGCGCGTCCTTCATTACGAGATACCCCATTTTGCGACTGTCTGACAGCACCGCCGTATAGCCATGGCCCGCGTAATAGATCAACAGACGGTTTTCATAGTTTTGCCCGTAAGCGCTGATGAATTCGTCAATCCGATCGAGAAACTCACGGCGCGTCAAATTCCAGGCTTCTTCAACTTTAAAAGTATGTTTCTCCAGTGCCTCACGAACTGCAGGTATATCAATTTTTACACCCGGTAAGTCGCGCCACGACTGATCTTCATACTCGCTGTTGCCGATAAGCAGAGCGTAACTGTTGCGGTACAGGATTTTTGGTTTCTCGCCTTGCGGTCGAACCGGGTCCGACGATCGAGTCTGAGGAACGGAACGTACTGCACTAAGGCTGAACAGTCCGAAACCGACAAGCGTGATAATGAGGTTTTTCATTCTGAGCTGAACCCATTTCTCATGGTTTTTTCGCCGCGCTTCTTAGAAATAAATATTCTACGGACCAATCAAGAGGAACAATTCTTTGAGGGGCGCGCGAGGTTGAGCCGATGCTCCTTAGCAGGTTCTCCAGTAAAGTGTCTTCGTGTACTCCTCTCGCTTGCCTTTCTCTGGCGAGATCCTCCGCCGTGCGCACTCCATCGCTTATCAGCACCGTTGGATCCGGAAGCTTTTCCGCGGTGGTGATCATGATGTAAGTTTCGGTACCCAGAATGCCGGGCGTCGTACAGGCAGAACCACAGATCTTGATGCGGCCCAGCAAAATCTCAGGTTTAACTTCACCGGATTCAGGCACGAAAGGAACAGGCTTATCGATTTCATCTGAGTCGATCATCGGGTAGATAAGATCGGATTTACCCGACTGATCCAACGTCAGGACATAAACGTGCCGACGCACAACTGGTGGTTTTATAAGATCAGGATCTGCGACAAGCAAAACATCTAAGAGGTCTCCTTCGAAAACGACCGCTTTACCACTTAGTAAAGACTGTCCCTCGGCATTCTTCAACACCAGTCGATAAGCAAAACGATCGTTGTCTGGGGATTCCAATCTGGTCCAACCCCGAATCTTGCTCAATCGCAGAGCCAGGTCCTGAATGTCGCTCGCCTTAGCTCGCCATCCTGTAATTTGAGGCATTGGATTGATCGACATCGTAGACCTTTCGACGCCCCTGTCGTTTGTTCCTGACCAACTGAAGGCAGTAGATGCAAGCCACGCATACTCGAGGTTTGCGTCCCCCTTATTGAAGTCATATCGGCCAACTAACCAATAATCAGCGGCCTGCGGATTTTTGGTCCACTCAACAGCGTTGTTTCTTGTGTCTGCCCCAAGCTTAAGTTGATTCTCCATCTCAACGGCTGGAGGCAAGCTTGCAAAGATCTTGACCTGGTCGTTAGTCCTATTGAGTTTGCTTAGCACAGAATCTGCCCTGAGGATTGGGCCAATATCCAAGGTTTGTCCATCTACAACCTTGAGCATCCAGCTCACGCCGTTATAGAAAAGAAAATGAGTAGGAAGGATTGCAATTGGATCGAGAATGAGTTGGACGCGTGGTCCATACGATCCAAGCTTTTCGATTTCACTTGCGGCGAGTTTGAGTTGTGGCAGGCTCAACTTTGCTGGAGGTGCCCAAACAGTCAGGTCTGGTCCTCCTGACACCGTCCATCTATCCAGTGTAAAAACATCATTTGGTTTTATCGTTGCGGCGATTCTCGTCTTTTCGCCTGAATCGTTTTCGACTACTTCAGCAAGACTCTTAACCAGATCAGGGTTTTCTCGGATCCGGATTCTTACAGACTGTCCCGACTCCGTTTTCTTTATAAACTCACAGCCCTTCTGTAATCCCTGCGCCCGCCCGCCTTGCAAGTAGATAGTTCCGTCCGACTCGACACTTAATACGTTTACGTCAGGAACCTTCGACTGACTGGCGAGTTCGCCGGTCAATGTCTGACGCCGGCGAGTTGTTGAACCCACGATCACAGGTTCATGCGACACTCGTTGGCGCTTCATTTCGATGATGAGCCTGTTAAAGAGTCGGGCGGAGGAAAGGTTCCTGGCGTTTGGTGACTGAAGAACCTGAAGCAGCGCATAGGTAAAGTTTCCCAGCGTTTTACCCTCGTAAGAATGTTCCCTGGCGCGCTCGAATTCGCGTGCCGCTGAGATCATCAAAACACCACTGCTCTCCAGGTACTCCTCATCAGTAAGTTTCATTTGTCCGGACTCTGGCGGCGCTTCTCTAAGATCGAATTGCAGCTCAGCCGGACCAGACCGTTCCTGTTCATCACTCAAAGTATCCCGGGTTACACCGCCGCTGTAACAACTGTCGAACAACGCCGTCAACGTGACTTTGCGCGAAGCGTCCTTGAACAGTTTAAAAATTTCCTTATCGCGGATGTCCTTTACATCAGCATGCGTGCGAATGTTTCGCTTCCAGTCGTACGGAACGATCGTCTCATCGAGTTGGTCGGCTTCGCCTCCCAATGAGTTCTTCAGTTGGGAGCCATGGCCGGAATAGTAGAAGAGGCACACGTCTCCCGGATCAGCTTCATCAATCAAGTAGCGCTTGAAAGCGGCAAGCACGCCGGCACGGGTGGCTTCGCCGTCTATTAGCACATGGACATTTCGTTCTTCAAAGCCAAACCCGGCAATTAAAAGCTCGTGTATTTTGCAAACATCATTAATTGGTCCAGCGAGATTCGGAAAGGCGACTTTGCTGCGAGTGACTTTTGTCGGGACCTGCCTCAGCGGAGAAGAGTCGTCACACGTCAAGGGGTGGTAATCAGGACGATGTTCATAGTTGGCGATCCCAATTAACAAAGCGCGGCGAGTGACTTTTTGAGGACGAGTAGGGGTTGAAAACTCTTCGTGAGGTAACGAATAGTAGGCGGTCCTGTTTAGAGAACTTGAAGTCTGGCTGATCAGTAAACAGATTAACGCCGCACGCAACCAGTACTGACAATGCCAAAGGGCCTTCATACGTCTGCCTTTAAGTGGGTAAATGCCACGCGATTTTCTTAAACGTTGCAGCGCTTCAGTAAGGACTTTTGGACCGATAACTTGTGCAGAGACCAGAGCCTTAGGACTGGAGGACCGGCCCAGTTCAGCAGTGAACAATAGAAGAGGTAATGGCGGCTGTCAACGTTCCGAATCGGACATCGTCGGAATTGCGTGAAAGCTATCCGTTCCGACAATCCTTGATCCGTGAGACTGCAGATACAGAGTTCCTCCCATTACAGAAAAAATTAATTTGAAATGGATCAGAGACGTTCATCATCATCTCTGGTGAGTTCATTGGATTTCTGTTATTCGATGAGCCGTCAAGCGAACACTCACGCACAGGACCGTCGACGGTGTTTCATCGAGTGGAACGCTAGTCAAAAGGAGAAATCATGACAACCATCAAGATTTTGATTTACACAGACAAGAAAGAGATCTCACGCGTAGGTACGGTACTCGACTGGAAACTGTCGATCCTTCCAAATACGTTGGAAGCCGTCGAGTCACCGTTCGTTAACTTCAAAGTCGACGTAATCAATCGCAATCGAACTTTCAACGTGGTGCCGCCGAATGAGCAAGACGTCATCAGACTCACGACAGAGCTGTTGCAGGAATTCGACGAGGTTTGGTTCATGGGTACCTATCAACAAAATGTAGATACGTTCAGTGAAGGATTCGGCGGACCAAAGAATGAACTGAATGAGGATGAGGTAAACGCGCTCGCGTCCTGGATGAACAATGAGTTTGGAGGAGTTTTGATCACTGGGGACCACGCTACCGATCGGCCGGGACAGGTGAACGATCCTAAAGACGAACAACTGGCTTTGGGCCGAGCTTTAGGTCAGAAAGTACCGCGCGCCGGACAACTCCGAATATGGAAAGGGCCGCCAACGCTTGCCCCTGCAGATGCCTTTAATACTCTGAGTACCGGAGTGGTGGACCCGACGCAGGATGATCCAATACCGCAACGCCTGCTTTTTGATCACGTTGATGCCCGTGGCGTTCCACACGAACTCTTTTGGGGAAAGGATCAGAAGGGAAAGCAGCAGTTCATAAATGTTTTCCCCGACCATGCCCATGAAGGCGGACTTATCATTCCCGAACCCGATAACACATGGCCGCCGTTTGATGCTCCACCGGGGACCGTTAAGCCAAAGGCAGTCTCGATAGCCAGCGGCATCAACTTCGCCCCCAATGGCGGCCGCAACTCAGTGCTGGTCACCTACGATGGCGACAGTGTCGGCGTGGGTCGAATTGTGGCCGATTCCAGTTTCCATCATTACCTTGATGTAAATCTTGAAGGTTTCAACCAATCCGAAGATAAGTCAATTTTGAGGTCGATTACCCAGTTCTATAGGAATCTTGCCTTCTACCTCATTCCTCTCAGTAAGCGTCAGCAGATCGCGAAAGAAATGTTTGCGCGGATTGTTACTCATCCTGCGGTGCTGGAGGAAAGAGGCAACAGAGCTGAAGCGATTGGAAATATGGCCCAGAACTATCTTTCCCGCGTGGCCAGTCCCATCGAACTAAATGAGATGGTCCACATGCTCTTGCCTCCTGTGGTCCGTGCTGATACCGACAACGCTTTCCTGCCGGTCGCATTCGGAGACAGTTCGCTTCCTTCGCAGGAGATGGTATTGGGTTCGATGATCGCAAGAGAGCTTCAATCCATGGCCCGTGTAGAAAGGGTTGAGGCAGGAGTGGCGCCCGATGCAGACGAAGGGATCGATTCCTTTACAGCAGGTTTACAGGATGCGTTGCAGTCTCACACTGACCGTATGAAAGAGTTCGCCGCAAACAATGAGAAAGTTCTCGCTCTGCTGGAGTGAGATTGGTCCGAAAGGGCTGCCCGGAAGCGTGAGGATAATGAGTGGTCACAGACTGTGCTTCCGCCATCGTCCTCATACAGTTGAAACATGCTTTATCAAAATCAGGAGTAAAAAGATGCCCCACGTACATTGCATTGGAGAGTGGAGAAATTCAATATTAACCCCGCGCACCACTGGCCAGCCGGAAGATGATGGTCGCATAACTGTAGACGCTCACACCACTGGTACCTTCACCGGGAGGCACCATAACACTGGGGCCAGCTTGACGAATGTGACTTGTGATGGTGTGACCTTGACCTTTACCAGAATTACTACTTCCGAAACAGTCACATATTCCGGTCGCATCCGTATCGAGAGTCCGACGTTGGATAGGATCGAAAATGGCACTTTCTGGCGTGTACGGAACATATTCGACCTTGCGGGTCGAGGTGAAATGCTCGCCGATAACGGCGACTGGACAGCCGAGAAGGTTACCTAGGTAAGTCACTTTTCGAAGCGGGAGGTAAGGGAAGCACTGACCCCAAGTGCGATCCTTACCTTGCTGCGGTTTCTGATCGTAGTCGCTTCCGACTTTTGAGGCAAAGCTTCGCTTTTCAACGTTGACTTGCTTTCCCCTCCTCTTTAGAATCCCTCAACGTTAACACGCTTTTGAAAGTGGCTGCTCTCGCCCTGCGACCACTTTGCTCACCGGTAATAGCGAACTCCTGGCGATGTAGTTAAATCACGCAGCCGTGAAGAGCAGGCAAGTCTGGCGTTGTTAACAGCCAATCGTGCTTTGCAAAAAAATCGATATCCCGTTTGTACCCGATGCTTTTCCTCCCGCAACGCTACAATCGCAGCAGTTCTCATGAACATTTGACTAGCCCTCTAGTCAATATTTCAGTTCTTGTGCTCGCTACTTTCTCGATCTTCACTTCCGCTCGTGTCAACGCACAAACTACGCCGCGAACTTTGCAACTCAACACAACGCTGGATGGAACTGTCAAGGGACAAGATGTTGACGCCTTTAAAACCAATCTAACGGCCAACCACTACGCTCACCTGGTCATTCACCGAAAAGGGATTAACCTCTTCGTGAATTTGCACTCCCCCGATTCTTCACTTGCAATGAGGTATGAAAACCGGGCCGGGCCGTGGAGTCCTTTAAATATCTCAATCGTTGCGGCTGTCTCCGGCACTTATGTGATTGAAGTCCGTTCTCGAGACAACTGTCTGCTATCGGGTGACTACGATATTCGTCTTGATGAATCGGACAACCCGACGCCTGGCGAGGCCAAGCGAGCCCTTGCAACCAGTCTTATCGCCGAAGCTAATCTCAAACAGCGTACTGCCGGCGATCAAGCTCGTGCTGAAATGTTCGAAAAATATGAAGCTGCAGTAAGACTCTGGCAGGAACTTGGGGATGAATTTGAGTTAGCAAATACGTTCCAACAGATGGCACGGGCCTATGCGAAATTGAGAGACCTTCCCAAAGCAGCCGAGTATTTCGAACGAACCCTCGAACATCGCAAGGACGACGCACAAGCCACTGCTTATACGCGACTCGATATAGCAGACGCCTATTACGAGAATCGGGATATCGGCACAGCGCAGGCCAAATACAATGACGCGCTCAAAGCCTTTCAGGACACGGGCGACCGCAAAGGACAAGTTCTCGCCAACGCAGGCATCGGAATCATCTACATGCTACAGAGTCGCTGGCAAGAAGCCTTGACAGTCCAGCAATCGACGCGCGAGTTGGGGCATGCCGAAGCCGATCGCTGTGGCGAAATGCGAGCTCTCAATGCTTTAGGCGGAGTCTATGACAAACTACTGCGACCCGATGAAGCCATGCAGGCGTATCAGTTGGCGCGCGAGGGATGGCATCAATTAGGCGACCTCAAACAAGAGGGAAACACACTCAACAACATAGCGTTGCTCTACGACGATTGGGGGCAGTGGAACGAAGCATTCACAAACTACCAAAACGCTCTCGACCTTCTCGAGAAGGCAAAGCAACACCCTGATGCAGACCTCGAAGACATAAGGCGCAAGAAAGCGAGCTTCCTTTCGAACCTTGGTGCGCTTTACGTCAGTCTCGGCGATTACGATGCCGGTCTGGGCATTCTCAAAGATTCAGTTCGCCATCGCGATCCCGGCGGGGCAGGTCAAACCCTGATGTGGCTAGGGTATTCGTATGCACTCAAAGGAGAGCCCGTCGAGGCTCTGAGTTACAGTGAGCAAGCTCTCGCACAAATCAACAAAGATTCCGGACTGGCAGCCCAAACTTACACGGTGATGGGAATGGCGTATCACCAGAAAGGCCAAGTGCTGACCGCAATCGATTATTTCAAGAAAGCGCTCGCAATCCAGCAGAATCCGGCTCATCCTGACCTGAGGGCGGAAGCCATAACATCAGACAAACTTGGGAGAGCGTATCTTACGATTGGGCAGCAGGCGCAAGCACGGCAGGAGTTGAACCGAGCCCTGGCTTTGTGGCACGACTTCCGTGATGCAAACGGCGAGGCGATGATTCTCAGTCAGTTGGCCAGAGTCGAAAGTGCCTCCGGTAATCTCCAGTTGGCCGTACAACATGTCGAGCACGCAATCACGCTGGTTGAGCCATTAAGGGCAAATCTCTTCAACCAACAGCTTCGTGCTTCGTACTATACCGACAAGGTCGACTACTTTGAGTTACTGACCGACCTCAACATGCGCCTGGCGAAGTCTGATAATCAAGGACCTCATGTGGTTGCAGCCTTTGAAGCGAGTGAACGACAGCGCGCCCGCAGCCTTCTGGACATTCTTGACGCGAACATAGATCCGGGAAAACTGACTGACCGCAAGCTGGGAGACTTAATCAACAAGCGCCGCTCGTTGCAACGGTCGATCTTGCTCAACTCGGCAAGGCAATCACAACTGCGCCAGTTGTTGCTTAGACCCAGGCCCACACCACTGGACCAAAGTTCGCAAAGCCAAGCAGCGGAAACCGCCGGCAAACTTGCCAGCCTGGATCGGGATCTCATTCAACTCATCTCCGAGCGCCAACGCGTCGAACAAGCAATCAAATCAGACTTTCCTCGTTATGCAACGTTGATGGCGCCTCAACCATTATCTGCCGAGCAGATCAAGTCGTTACTTGACGACGACACTCTCCTTTTGCAGTTTTCGTTGGGTCAGGAACGAAGCTATCTCTGGCTGGTTACGCGTGGCGGCGTCAGTGGTTTTCCGTTACCTGGTCGATCGGCGATCGAAGATAAAGCCCAAACCCTCATCGACGCACTCCGCAACAGTGAGTCCCGTCGGGGTGAGTCGGCGGTCCTTTTGCGTGAGCGACGAGAGCGAGAGTTACCAGTTTACTTGCGTCAGGCGAGTGAACTGAGTCAGCTGCTATTCGGGCAAGTATTCGATCGGCTTAGCAAGAAGCGGTTAGTGATCGTTGCCGATGGAGTGTTACTACACCTCCCGTTCGCTGCTTTGCCGTTACCGCAAGGCGCTTCTGATAACGTCTCACCGGCTGGTTCAACTCCAGCACCATTTGTGTCAGCTCACGAAATTGTCAACTTACCATCGGCGTCAGTGCTCCAGTTGTTGCGGCAAACTCCTCGACCCGAGAAGTTTCCTCTGACACTCGCCTTGTTTTCAGATCCTGTTTTTGAGCGCGACGATTCCCGGATTCAGATCGCGGGCAGACGCCATCCGGATTCCCAATCAACTCCGAGCAATTCGCTATCTCGCCTTTTGAGAGACCTTGATGAGATCGGATCAAACCCGCCGCGACTGCCTGCAACTGCACGCGAGGCGCAAGCGATTCTCCAATTGATTCCGCGCAATTCTGCAAAACTCGAAAGTGGCTTCGATGCAAATCGAAAAAACCTCACGAATAAGGAGTTGGCTCAGTATCGTATTCTCCATTTAGCCACTCACGGCATGATTGACGAGCAGAATCCTGAACTCTCAGGTATGGTGTTGTCGTTATACGACAAACAAGGACAGTTTCAGGAAGAAGGTTATTTGAGGCTGACCGATATTTACGAATTGAATCTGCCGATCGACTTAGTTGTGCTTTCTGCTTGTCGTACTGCTTTAGGAAAACGTGTTAGAGGTGAGGGACTGATCGGTCTGACACGCGCTTTTATGTATGCCGGTGCGGCCCGGGTAATAGCGAGCCTCTGGCGAGTTGATGATGAGGCCACAGCAGAACTCATGAAGCGTTTCTATCAGGGTCTTTTCAGGAACCGCTTGACACCCGTGGAGGCGTTGCAAGCTGCCCAAGTCTCAATGTCGAAAGATCCGCGCTGGCGTCATCCTTACTTCTGGTCCGGTTTTGTTCTTCAGGGAGACTGGCGATGAGCGTTACCGTGATCGAGGGTCACGGCTTCACCTTGGTTTGGAGCAGCAAGAATTGAGTGATAGACCTCAAAACCAACTGGACGACATTCAACCGGATAGCCCACAAGACCTTTCAGTAAGCATTCCACAAAAAGAGTGGGTTATGACTGCCGAAGCTCTTGAAGAGCTGTTGTTATGGCTTGATGCGGACCGCGAAAAGGCCGCCGAGGTATATGAGCAGATCCGGGGACGACTGATTAGGTTATTTATGTACCGTGGTTTTGTCGAAAGCGACGAGATGGCTGACGAGACAATAAATCGAGTAACCAGAAAAGCACCTCGGCTGAGGGCTAATTACAAAGGTGATCCATTTCACTATTTCAGAAAAGTTGCCGATTACATTTGCATGGAATATGGGAAGAAGAAAACCGCCCCGTTACCAGAGGTTCTTCCCGATTTGGGATTGGAAATTGATGAATCCGAACCGATTCACAACTGTTTGGATCGCTGCATAAACCAGAAACTAAGTACAGACGAACACTATATGGTTATCCGGTACTTTGAGGGTGACGGTCACGAAAAAATCGTAAACCGTCAAAAATTGGCTGAAAGACTCGGAATAACATTGAATACGTTGAGGATTCGAATCCACAGAGTCTGCCGGATTCTGAGAAAATGTGTCGATAAATGCGTCGATTCTGAAATGGAATTGCACTTGTCTTAATATCTTTCGAGACGCCGTGACTTCCAGATGCCTAAGATGAGCCGGAACATAAACGACAGCGACTCCATCAAGCAGTATTTGTTGGGAGAATTGTCAGGCGACGAGCTGGAAGCGGTAGAACGCCGCATGCTGTCCGACGCAGATTATTACGAACAAGTGCTAATTGCGGATGACGAATTGATGCATGAGTTCGTCAATAACGAACTTTCTGACAGTGACCGCGCTCAGTTTAAAAAACACGCGCTGTCCGTCCCACAGCGGCGCCGGGGCGTCAAATTCGTTCAGGCGCTTGATCATTACGTTCAAAAGAATGCTGCACAAAATGTTGTCCCAATGGAGCCGGTCGTGGTGCAACCTTCCTGGGGCGAGGTTTTGGTTGCGTTTTTTCGTCGTCCCGCCGTCGGTTTCGCATGTAGTGTGGCTTTGCTCATAACTTTGGCGCCCATCCTGTGGCTGCTCCGGGAAAATCAACGGTTGCGGAAGGAACTCGCTCAAGCTCCATCTCAACAGGCGCTACAAGAAGAACTACGAGTTGCGCGGGAGCAAAATCGGACTCTAAGCGAGGAGATTGGTCGGAAGCAGGATTTATTGGCGCAGCGCGACCGCGAGCTGTTGCAACTAAAAGCTCATGAGCAAGGGATTGATCGAACCATTCCACCGTCTCCTGAATCGAATACAAGTCTCGAAATTTTTCCAATAGCGTTAGGTATGGTTCGCGAAGGTGGCAATGGTAATAAAGTATCGTTTCGACCAGACGCCAAACGGATAAGGTTAGACATCGATCTCGCGGCCAACGACTTCAAGATGTACAGAGTTGCTTTGAAAAGGAATGGGGTCGAAAGATCCATTTGGTCTGGCCCGGCAGAACACGTAATTGTTGAGCCCGCAAAGATAACCCTGCCTGTAATTGTTCCGACCTCGATTCTCACCCGCGCTGAATACGAAATAGATGTACGTGGCATCAAGTCATCTAGAGAATCAGAACACGTGGACACTTATTATTTTCGCGTGCCCTGAAATACTTGTCGAAATCCGTCAAATCAGCAGTGCGGCTTCACGCAAACGAACGGGAGTTGGGGTCGGATGCCAGTTTCTCGCGACCGAAATTCTCCCCCACGTCCGGGAAGGAGCCGCGGCCGAAGAAGACGTGGTTCGCAAGGTGGCTGAGGCCAGGTAGACGCAAAAGGGCACAGGCTAGTTCGAGGAGGTGCGGGTGACGAAGTGTTGCTGCAACGCGACGAGCCCAGAGTCGCGATGCAAAGCGCGAACGGAATAGTTCACCTGAGTACGCCTGCAACACCTGAACATCGCCAGTCGACAAATACTTTGTAACGACACTGGCGGCGAACGCCGACAGACGCATGCAAGGGTCCAAACCGCCTGCAGTGAGTGGCGACACAGCACCGGCAGCATCACCTATTAACAGTCCTGTTGAGTTAGCGATGTTTCTCAGCACGCCCCCGACCGGAATGAGGCCCGCCCGTGTTTCAATTTCTTTCGCGTTTCGCAAATCGATCAGATGTGCGACGCGCGAACGAAACTTCTTTAGTGCCTCGGTTGGATCGAATAACGCTGGATAGCCACCGACGCCCAAATGCATCTCTTCACCATCGTGAGCAATCCACGCGATGTAGCCCGGCGCGAGTTTCGGCTCGAGGAAACAGAGCAATCGTGGTGGACCATCAAGCACGGCGCCTTGAAAAACAGTTTCCACACCAACGATCCACTTGCGGTTTGCTTCCAGTTTCAGATCCCGAGCCACTCGTGAACGAGCGCCATCGGCGCCGATCAAATAGCGTGTCGATATCGTGTGTGTAGACGAACCGGAGTTAAGTCGAAGTGTGACCTGGCCGTTCGTTGCCGAATGGCCAAGGTAACTCGTTTGCGGAAGCCAATGAGCACCAGAGTGTAAACACTGCTGTAAGTATCGTTCGTAGAGATGGCCCATACGGCCGATGCGAAACTCGTCATGCTGACTGACGAGTTCCAACGGCCGTTGCGCGGGTGAGTAGAGCGTTACGTGTTTGATCGCCGGACCCAGGCAGTCGTCCGGGATGTCGAAATCGACGAGCGTGCGGCGCACGAAGATTCCGGTGGTATGAATCTTCTGATGGAGAGTGTTCTTACGATCGACGAGGAGTACGTTGAGTCCTTGTCGGGCCAGCAGGCGAGCACACTGAAGCCCGGCAAGTCCGGCGCCGATGATGGTCACGTCGTAGCTCGTTCTCATCACTCCGGCATCTTAGTTTTCCCGGCGGATTGATGTCAAGTACTTTGCGGAATAAAGAAACAATCTCTGTCATCCGAATACGCGAAGGGATTTATTCTCCCAAATAGCGCTGGCGAATAACTCCGACGTGATGCTGGACGTGGGCGATGAGGAAATAACCGATGGCGCGGACGGACATCGGATGCGTCACAATATTGGACAAACGTTGACTTTGTTCATCATTCAAATTCTCAAACAAGTACTCACTGCCGCTGCGAACGACTTTGAACTCTGAAAGCAAATCTGCGAAGGCCCGCTTATTGATATCCACATTTCGCGCATAAAGCTCTTCATCCATGCGATAAACAGGAGTCTCATCACCTCGCGCCGCCGCCAACGCGCGATAAGCAAATACTCTTTCAGTATCGATGATGTGCATCAGAATCTCTTTAATGGTCCACTTACCTTCCGCATATCGATAGTCATGCATGTGCGCAGGTAAGCCTTGAAAGAACTGGATAGTCTCCTCGCCGTTCTGCCGCAACAGCTCCATGAACTTACCGTCCGATATCAAGTCGAAATACTTCTGATAAGCGGGACTGTACTCAGCTGATAATGGTTTTCGCATTGCAATAGCTTTACACACACGATCCCGTCTGTCTAAGCCGGATTTAGTGTGTGTGTACAACTCGCAACGTACTGTAGGGGCGGCCCTCCGTGGCCGCCCGTGGCTTGGAAAAGATCTGTTGCAACACGATCTATCAAAACCACGGGTGGCCACGGAGAGCTGCCCCTACAGTCAAATATCGCTTACGGTGCGGACAAGCCGGCTTACGGTGTTAATTCCGACGTCAGGATTGCGCCATTGAGATTCGGCAGTACCGCGGAAATCTTCAACACCTTTCGGGTTCCTTTATCGATCCAGACAGTCTGCTTATCGGCATCGTTATCGGCGGCGACTATCTCTAACTTGTATGCGTCAAACGTACCTGCCGGCACTGTTACGCTCTCCGTCCCGACAACCTTCAACTGTTTGATCTGCGGCTTCTGCTTCATCACATCAAAGTTTCGAAAACTCAAACTGTAACCGTCCGCGAGGGGAAGAGAAGCGAGCACTTCAAACGCACCGGCGCCATCAGCAAACAAAGCGCCACCTGGATCCGCATCGATTTGTTTGGCTTGCCCGTTCATGTTCGTGGAGCCACTCACTTTATTCGGGGTCACGTTCATCTCAATCGACATTGGACCTTGTTTAATCATGCGACGCTTCAACAGCAGACTCCCTTTTTCGATCGTGCTGATGTCGACGATATCGCCTTGTGGGGTCTGCGCCGTTTCATTGACGGTCCAGGCTCCGTTTTCTTCTTTGATGTCAGTCTTCACGCTGAGCGGAATCGACTGACCGCCGAGCGCGATCGATGCCTTGTAGGTGTAAGTTCCGGGCCGCAGATCGACGGCCGGTTTCGGAAGCTCGGCACTTGCAGTCACCATCTTCGGCATGGACACTGTTTTTACGTCGACGTTTATCTCGTTAAGACGTTGCGAGACTTCCGAAGTCATCGTTTCCTGATAACGCCCGCCGAGATACTTCGCGAGAAACTTTTCCGCACTCGCAAACATCGCCATGTTGTTCACCGGACGAGCAAAGCCGTGTCCTTCATCCGGCGCCACCAGATACTCAACTGGAAATCCTCGGTCTCGGAGCGCGATTACGATCTGGTCTGATTCACGTTTGTTCACTCGTGGATCGTTGGCTCCCTGGATCACAAGTAGAGGAGTTTTGATTTTTGCTGCTGAACTTAATGGCGATTGACGGAGCAACTGCGCCTTTCCTTCGGGCGTGTTTGGATCACCCATGCGCTCGTAGAAAAGCTTTCGAATCTGTTCCCAGTATGGCGGAATCGATTCGAGCAGTGTGATTAGATTTGATGGTCCAACAATCGAAACTCCGACAGCGTAGACGTCAGGCGTAAAGGCAACTCCTGCGAGCGTTGCGTACCCACCATACGATCCACCCATGATGCCAATCTTTTTTGGATCGGCGATGCCCTGAGCGATGAGATACTTCGCGCCCCAGGTCACGTCGTCCTGCATCTTGTCGCCCCACTGCTTGTTTCCGGCGTCGATAAACTTCTTACCGTAACCAGTTGAACCACGGAAATTGGGTTGCAAGACTGCGTAGCCACGGTTGGCGAGAAACTGTGCGAAGGCGTTGTAGCCCCAACTGTCCCGATACCATGGACCACCGTGCGGAACGATCACCACGGGAAGGTTCTTTGCTTCGACGCCTTTGGGTAAGGTCAGGTAGGCTGGGATTTGCAGCCCGTCCGACGATTGATATTTGACCGGCTTCATCGGCGCGAGGTACGAGCGATTCAGTTTCTCGCGCGACTGATATTGGAGTGTCAACTTCTTCGTGGTGCGATCAAACAGATAGGTTGAACCCGGATCTGTATCGGCGTTTGCGTAGATGATCCACAGCTTTTCATCTTTGGTGGAAGACCCGAAACCAATTTCCTTGCCAGGAAGTTGTTTCTGCAGGTTCTTGTAGTCGGCTTCGAAGTTTTTGTCTTTCCAGTAGATTCGTTCGCGCTCGTCGTCGTAGGTAGTGGCAACCAGGTCATCGGAAACTTCCGAAAAGATTGTGTTGCCGAAGTCGACGCGTTTCAACGGATCCGTTTCAACCAGCTCTTCTTTCCCACTGGCGGGATTAAAAAGTTCAAGACTAACCAGATCGACGCCGCTGCCTTTGTTTGTCTGGAAATAGACTCGTTCGCCGTCTTTGTGGTAGCGAATTGGTCCGCAAGTCTCAAACACGTTACAACTGTAAATCTTCGTAAACTTGTCTGCGTCAACGCGCAATACTTCAGTGTCGCCGTTTTCTGCCGATCGGGTTGCCAGTCGAAGCTGGTCTTTGAGATCGAAGTAAAAGGCAGTAATGCGTTCGGTGTTCTTGCGGATCAGTGTGCGCTCGCCGGTCGAGATTTTTACCTTGTAGAGATCGTGCCAGGCTGCGTCGCGATCGTTGATACCGACGTAGATCGCGTCAGGCTCACTGCGCGGCACTGAATAGATGATTGCGCGCACACCTTTTACGTCGCTGAGATTGCGGGCTGCCGGCACCTCCTGTCCCGAAGCAGGAACGTCAACAGGGTTGACTGCGTAGACGTTGTAGTTTTCGTCGCCGCCTTTATCCTGGACGAAGAGGATGTACTTGCCGTCGCGCGACCAGAAATAGCCTGGGATTGGCCGCTTGGTATCGGCTGTGATTGGTTTCGCGCTGGTGAATGGATCCGCAGTTTTCTTGACCCAGATGTTGCGTGTGCCCTTGAACGGTTTGATAAAGGCGATGAAGACTCCATCAGGGGAAATCTGAGCGCCTGCAATTTCCGGGTCGCCAAAGAAGATCTCGCGGTCAATCAATGGCGGCGCCTGCGCCCAAACCGGGGCCGCGAAAGCGATTAAGACCAGAGCTGAAAGTATGATCAAGCCAATAGTTGAGCGGTGAGATTGGCCGGTTGAACGCATAAGCACCTCTTTCGTTGATTGAATTGTTGACGGGTTTATCACGATGAATGAACAGTGGTTTACGGACGAAAGTCGCGTAAGGTTTCAAGAACAAAATGAGGTGGTATCAAGGGTTGAATTCTTCTCTGTGTAACCTCTGTGTTCTCTGTGCCTCTGTGGTTAACTATTGCCGAGAACCGATCACCACGGAGGCACAGAGAACACAGAGGTTACACAGAGAAATCTCTACCAAAGCCCTTAGGCCTTCTTGAGCGGCAGACGCAGTAGCTGACCCCTGTAGACGAGATAGAGCTTTCCTTGCTTCTCATCTGTCCCGTTTTGGGATCGGGTAAGTAGTATTCCGCAGTATCGGGTCCGGCTCTTTTACTCGCTCGGTGGTCTATGCTCGCCTCACGGCTTTACTTTTATTATCACTTTATTGCTGGCGAAGCTTCGCGCCTTGATGCGGACGCGCACTTCGATCTTGTTGGCGATCTCGTCTGGCAACTTGACGACGAGTTGTTTGAGCCAGGGGAAGTTTGGCACGGCTACAAGAGCCTCAATCGTCAATGGAAAGACCGTGCCGAGCGAATCCTCAGCTTCAGCGGTGACGGCTGAAAGATTTTCATTTGTGCCCAGGTCTAAGTTGAGTGCAAACAACGACACACGTGTGCGGTGATCGTTGCTGATGTTCAGTGTGTTGGAGACGCCAAACGGCTCTTCTGTTAATAAGGCGGAATCCAATGCGAGGGCGTGCTGAAAGTTATCGCGCGCCAACAAAATCGGTATCTGCACGAGAATCAACGGAGTTGCGGCGCCGACGAACGAAACAGTCTGATCGCCGCTGACGCTGCCTGATGAAACGAACGTTATCGAGAGCGGATTGAACGTATAACCTGCCTTCGACGGAGTGACGCCGACACTGTGACTGCCATGCTGGTATGTCAAAACGTAATTGCCGGCTTGGTTTGTGAAAACAATCTGCGTGTCAGCCGCGTCGGGCACCATGCAGCCTCCGCCAATTCGCGTAGAGCAATGGTGTAATCAAGTAGCTGCAGAGTTTTTGGTTCCAGCGGCTGAACTATCGGAAGCCTGGGAAGATGCGAAGCAGTCAAAAGAGCCATATCAGACTCTCGCTGTGCGCTTCAAAGTCAGCACCATAGTGGCCGCCCGACGCGTGTTGGACCTTGGCCTCATTAGTAAGAAACAGTTCTTTGAGTTTTACGATGGCTATCAAAAAGATGAGCGGCGAAAGAAAGAGGCGAAGAAAAACAAAGGCGGAGATTTCTGGAACACGCAGAGCGTATGGGTTGGACAACGCTTTGGCACCGCGGTTGTGCGAGCGGCAAAAGAAGGACGGCTGCTATATCACGAGGCTTATCAACTGACAGGTTTGAGTGGAAAGACGTTTGATCGCTTTGCTGAGAATTTAGGCTTTTAGATTATGGACACTCCCTCACCGGTGTACGTACTGGATACGAATGTCTTCGTCCAGGCACACAGACGCCATTACGCATTCGATATATGTCCCGGCTTTTGGGACTGCCTGATTCATCATCATCAGACCGGCCGGATCGTAAGTATCGATCGGGTTCGCGATTTGAAACGAACGGATTCTGGCAGAGGGAAGGCCCGCAGCCAAACTGTGGTCATCCACGACGGCCTCGTCTCTGAGTTTCAGCAGTCAGTAGGCAACGCTGCAATCAATTTCCTCAACTCAACTGTGCCCAAACCGATCGGACTTTGCACGAGTTAGCTGGACAGGATTTACAAGATTGTTCAGGATAATCAGGTCATGAATTTAGTTTCTCCACGCTTCATAGCTCGTACACTCTTCCTGGGACTCCTTTCACTAACACTGTTTCCGCACATAAACGGACAGCAACGCTCCCGCGAAGAGATTCTCAAGGAGGCCGGTCGACTCGTCACAGAGGCTGAGCGAGAGAAAGGCGACGCATTCAAGAAGGTTCAAGCGGGTGCGGACCGCAAACTCCTGCTCGAATCAGATAAATTAATTGCGGCGAGTCTGGAGAAAGCAATTGAGCTATGGCGTGAAGTTCGTCACGACAACCGGCTCAGAGCAGGAGTCGAGGAACTTACGCGCATCTATTCTGTTATCGGCGAGTACGATCGTGTATTCGATCGACTTACGCGCGAGGCTGAATACTGGCGGGAACGGGGTGACGTGGCGACACAAGTCGACATGCTGTATTCACTGGGTATCCGCCAGATGCAGATGAAGAGAGAAAGCGCCTCAATCGAAACCCTCGAGCAGGTGCTGGCAATGAGTCGATTAGCTGGTCTGCGGTCTTTGGAGCCCAATGTTCTGACACAGCTTGCAAGCCTTTACGAAAAGGCAGGGCGAATGAAAGAAGCTGAAGCAAGTCGCGAGACCGCCAACAAATTGTGGTCCATACCGAGTACCACTCCGGCCAGGCCGCCAGCGCGTATTCCACCAGCGACGATACCGGAACAGTGGGTTGATTTACCGGGTGCTCCAGCGGCGGCTGAGCACCGCGTCATTGAAGGTGTGAGTGAGGCAGTGTTGGTGAACAGATCTTCGAAAGGGATCGAGTGGGTATTCTTCGGCTGTGTCGCTCTCGAAGAAAAGGTGCGTGTGTTGTACGGCCTGGGTGGAGAGGGGTTAAACCATGGAGGTGTGCGACCCGGTTCGTATTACCGGCCCTTCACCGTTCTGAATGGCCCATTGAATCACTGGACCGACGAAAAGATGGGCTGCGAAGGCGCCGCAAAAATGACTCTGATAGAAGCCATGTTCGATGACCGCAGCACATGGAAAGCAGATGGACTCAACTGGGTGGTGCCTTAATTGGACAACTTCTACACGATTGCTCGGCTTTGCCTCAAAATCAGATCAGGACATCACTACCCAAAATCAGGGCGTCGCGCTTGGAAACAGTCAGTACCGTCCGCGGTAGCGGATGGGTACGAAGTAGATGCGCTCGACTTGCTAAGGTCGCTGCGTATGCACCCACCCGCTATCGCGAGGTGGTACCGACTGTGTCCAAGTCAGGTTCGGACTTTTACAAGCGTGAGTCTCGGTCATCCGCCGTGGTCGATTTGATCCAGCAGCTTCTGCGCCGCGGCACTCGCCTCTTTGTATTCCGGCTGGTAATTTGGATCGGGTGTCATCGACAGAATCTTCTTGAGTTCTTTTCGCGCGTCTTCGTTGCGTCCCACTTTCTTGTACGCTTCGGCAAGGTGTAGATGGAGAAACGCGTTTGGTTCGCCAAAGCGTAAACCCTTCTCCATTTCTTCCACAGCTTTCTTCGGATCTCCACCAACTATGCCCGGTGCGTTGAGATAGACCAGACCGAGAACCATGTATGCGCTGCCATCCTGGTAACCCTCATTCAGACGCAGCACTGTCTGCATCTCATTCCGAATATCATTCACCGTTGCCAGGCCTTGAATGGCGGAATACTCGGCGCTGCCGCCGTAGTTAGCGCCGAGCCAGAAATGGCCATCCGGTTTTTCGTTCTGTAATTGGACGGCAGTTTTGCCGGCGTCAATACCTTCCTGGAACGCAGCGTCTCGTTCTTTCGAATCGTCAGTGTGCGTGGCGAGATAGTAATTGAACTTCGACAGTTTCCATGCCGCGTCGTAGTTTCCGGGATCTTTGGTCAACGCCTGTCGCAGTGAAACTATGCCCCGGCGCACTTGCATCAGATCCGCCCGCTGACCGTAGAGTTGATCCGCGCTGACGATGTCTTCCGTGGCGGATGCACTATTTGCGGCCGGTGATTCGGAAGGCGCGGGATTGTCACACGACGCTGCAAGCAACAATAAGCAAATGGATACCGCGCCAATCATGTAACGATTCGTATTGGTCATGATGGATCTGATGCGTGTGATGGACGCGGGGTTCGAGGCTTTCTTTTAAGAAGTGTTGAGAGTTTTTGTCGCGCGATTTGCAATCCGGGTTTGGTGAAACTTCCGGCAGATTACACGGATGATGCAAATTCGTGATCGGTGGCTAAGATTCACATCGATCAGCGTGGGTCGTAGTTGACACGGACGCTGCTTGCAAAGCCTTTCATGCCTGAACGCGTTACTTTTGGGCAACCGCCGATAGAAATTTCGCGGAGATGGGGCAGACCAGTGAGAAAAGGGATGCCGGCCTCGGTGATGAACTGGCAGCCTTCGAAGGAGATCTCTTCCAGCGATTTGATCCGGCTCAACAGCTCGATGCTCGTGTCTGTGATCAACGTGTAACCTGCGTGATACTTCCTCAGCGTGGACATCGCCACAAGATGACTCGTCGCGACGTCCGTCGTGTCGCGGCAGTACATCAGAATCAATGATTCAAGTTGTTCGCTGCGGCCGATGTGACGAAAACCCTCATCGCTTACATCCATCGGCATTAGTTCCTTGAGAGCCGGGAAGTCAGGCAAACTTGCGAGCGATGCGTCGTCTACGAATTTGCAACTCACAGCGAGTCCCTTCAAAGCTGGCATTTGCGAAAGCGCGACGAACCCTGGTCCTTTTAAGTTCGGACACTCACGCCCCCAGATGTATTCGATTGTCTTGGAGTGGTTGAGAGATTTAAAACCATCATCAGTAGCGACGGTGCCCTGGCCCATCAGCATGCGGAGGTTCGGAAGCGAAGCAATATGGCGCATCGCATCGTCGTTGCAGAGTTCACCCTGACAACCAAGGTAGACCAGATTCGATAACTCGTTGAGACCTTGAAGATCGTCACCGCGCAAACGCGACGTGTGCCAGAAAAAACTCAAACCAAAAAGTCCTTCCAGTCCATTTAGACTGTTCAGTCCTTTCCGCGTAAATGGACCATCGATTAGAAGGTTGGTGGGTTCAATACTAAACGACATCAGGCCATATGCCGCTTCTTCCGCGGGCCGGGTTTTGAAAGCGGGAAACTGTTGCAGTAGCGCGAGACCATCGTCCGTAACATTACGACCGGTCTTGAAGCGAACCAATCTCACCTTTTCCGCCAGTGCGGCGATTGCACCATCGCCTGTGTTGCAGCCCAAAAGATCAACTTCCTCGATCTGATCGCAGAATCTCAGATTTGCGATCCCACGATCAGTAACGTTGTTTTGCCAGAACATCCGGAATGCACGCAGCTCGCGCAGGTGACTCAGCGGTTCGAGACCCCGGTCAGTGATTCGACCGCCCATGGTCAATTCGCGCAATTGCGGCATACGAGCGAGATGTCCGAGTCCTTTGTCTGTTAAGCGCTTGGAGCCGTCGAGGTTGAGCGAGGTGATTTGGTTCAGTCTGGAAATGATTTCGAGATCATCATCGCCGATAAGATTCCCGGAGTTGATTGTCGTCAAACCAAGTTCTTTGATGACCGCGCAAAGATTCTCCCAGTCTTTGCTTGACATCGGTTGGCGGGGTTCGATGCTGTTGTTGGACCAATCGATGCGATAGAAAGGAGGTTTGGAACTCAAGACGAAGCCCGCCGAATGTGGATCACCAGTGGGATCGTTACTTGATTGCGCTAACTCATTCCAGTCTCTGAATCCGTAGAGTCTGGCGACGACTTGCTGCGCGTCTTCTAACGTGAAGTTGTCGATACGACGTTGAGTATCCGGTAGATTGAAAAGCTTATCGCGGATGAAGTCGCGAATCTGCTCGGTGGTGAGCGAGCTATGGAAGAGATCGTTGAGACGCGTGGCGGCCTCGTTATCGGCTGAGTTATAGACAGCAACAAGATCTTCCGCGATACGACGGTGCTGGTCGAGATTTGAAGGCTGAAGGTAATGAGCAAGTTTGGGCCAACTTTCAAAACCGTGTTCGCGAGCGAGCACAAACTGTGCATCGGCCAGAATCGGATCGGAAATGTTTGGTTTGTATTTTCGCAGCCGAGCAACAGCATCCGGATCGCTGTTGCGTAGTTGACGGAGCAGTTCCTTTGCTTGTTTGCGAAGTTGTTCGAGCGAGAGACGACGGGTGGAATCAGACATGTTGATCTCCTTTCGTTAATGCCCGTGTCCGCACGCGAGCCAAAAGAAGATCGAGTTTGTCGAAAGACAAATGTCAGGTGGGCTCAGCCCTTTCCGCGGACGGGTTGCGGCCTGTTACGCAGGTGGAATACTAACTTGTGATTGTTCGCAGAGCAACAATCGGTAATGTCTTTCTCTGTGCAACCTCTGTGTTCTCTGTGCCTCTGTGGTTAATGGGACCTAAACAAAGGAACACCACAGAGGCACAGAGAACACAGAGATTAAACAGAGAAGCAGATAACCATGGGCATACTTGCCGTTCCAGACTAATATTCGCCAGACATGAGACCCCCGTCAGCCACTCCCCGGCGAATATTTTTGCTATTCGCCACCACGATCTTCCTCAGCGCCCTCTTGCTGTTCTGGATTGAACTGGCACTGGCCAAGATACTCTTGCCTCGACTCGGTGGAACGCCGGCTGTGTGGACCACGTGCATGTTCTTTTTTCAGGTACTGCTGTTGGCGGGCTATTCCTGGGTGCTGGCGACAACTTCGTGGATTGGGACTCGCAAGCAGGCAGTTCTGCACGGCGCACTCCTGCTGCTTTCGTCTATTTACCTGCCTCTTACCTTCGCCGGCAATTCAGGCTCGATTTCCGAACAGAACTTTCCGGCTCTCTGGCTCTTTGGCTATTTGGTGACCGCGATTGGTTTGCCGGTCTTTCTTACCGAAATAGTCCTGGGCGATGCGCGCCTGCAATTGCAGAATGCACCGGACCACCATTATGGTCTCATCGTTCTCGATGCTTTTAATTCCGACGCTATTCCTGTTCATCTTCTGACGCAGGAAGCGATCGAGCTTTATATGTCGAAGCTCGCAACTGGAGGGATGCTGGCGTTTCACATTTCCAATCGCAGTCTAAGACTCGATGGTGTTCTTGCAAATCTGGCTAAACACAATGGTGCTATGAGTCTGAGTTTTGCTGACGGAGAGTATGATCCGGTCAGAGGCAAGGATCCTTCTGAGTGGCTGGTGATGGCGCGTCAATCAGCGGCATTTGATAACTTGTCTCAGAACCCGCAGTGGCGCATGGTCCAGGTACGAGCAGAATCAGACTTGTGGACCGATGATTTCTCAAATATCCTGCGCGTCTTTCGGTGGTGGTATTAAGAGAAAAATCATGTAAATCATGTCTAATACTTAGCATGATTATCAAGATGATTTTTGTGCCAGGAGGAGCATCAATGAAGCACTTGTTCAGCATGCTTGAGACCCTCGTACACGACGTGCGATACGGAGTACGAATGCTGCGGAAGCATCCGGGCTTCGCGTTGACCGTCATGCTGACGCTGGCGCTCGGGATTGGAGCAAACGCAACGATCTTCAGTGTCGTCAATGCAGTTCTGCTGGAGCCACTGCCTTTCGGAGAACCTGATCGCCTCGTTCGCCTCTGGGAGAGTAATCCACAGGGAGGCCTGATCGAACTCCCGGTTTCAGTTCCAAACTTTCAAGACTGGCAAAAGCAGCAGTCGGTGTTCGAACAGTTGGCCGCCTCGGAGAATGCAACGTTCAATCTTACGGGCAGCGGCGAGCCACAAAGGGTCGCGGCTGTTCGAATTACTGCCAATTTGTTTCCCACCCTCGATGTGGCGCCTGTGTTGGGCCGGACTTTTCTTCCTGACGACGAAAAGGCTGGCGCGAATCGTGTCGTCGTCGTGAGTCATGCGCTGTGGCAGCGTCAATTCGGTGGTGATCCATCACTGATCAATAAAACAGTTCAGCTCAATGGCGAGAGTTATACAGTGCTTGGCATCATGCCTCCTGGATTCCAGTTTCCCGGACTGAGAGATCTATGGGTCCCACTCGTGCTGGATCCTGCAAAAGAACCGTGGCGAGCTGATCGCACCAATCGCAATCTCTCCGTATTCGGACGGCTCAAACCCGGCGTCAATCTTGATCGAGCAAACGCCGAGATGAGCATCCTGGCCCAACGTCTGCAAGAGCAATATCCAAAGGCGAACAGCGGCTGGGGTGTTCGCTTGCGCACTTTCTACGACTGGATCGTTCCGGAATCCGTGCAGCGCTCGATGCTGGCGCTCTTTGTGGCGGTTGAGTTGCTGCTGTTGGTTGCGTGTGCAAATGTGGCGAACCTGCTACTTGCACGGTCAACAACACGCCAGCAGGAAATTGCAATTCGTGCCGCGGTGGGCGCGCGTCCGAGACGTTTGCTCAGGCAACTGCTGATCGAGAGTCTATTGCTGTCTGGTCTTGGTGGCCTGCTCGGTTTGTTGCTGACGTTTTGGGGCACGAAACTGATCGCGTCTGCGAGCACGCAAAACATCGCTCGTTTGAGCGAGACGCGCATCGATGGTTCTGTACTAGGTTTCACTCTATTAATCACTGTAATCATCGGCGTGATTTTTGGACTCGCACCCGGTTGGTGGGCTTCGCGCCTCGACCTCACTGACAAACTAAAAGCCGGTCGCCAAACAGGAGGTAACAAGATAACTCAACGGTTGCGCGGCTCACTTGTGGTGGCGGAAGTTACGATGGCGGTGATGTTGCTCGTCGGGGCGGGACTGCTGGTGCGTGAGCTTGCACGCTTGCAAGCAATACCTCTGGGCTTTGCGCCAGACAACATGATTACGATGCAAGTCAGCCTGCCGGGGTCGAAGTATGGTCAGGCTGAACAGCGCGTCACCTTCTTTGATCAACTGCTGGACCGATTGCGTCACGTTCCCGGTGTTATCGACGCGGCCGCAGCGGAACGGATGCCAGGCTCCGGTGGTAACTGGACCGTCGAGATCACACTTGAGGGTGGAGAGGCGGCACTCGAAACGACTCGATCATCTGGCGACGCACACGCTGCAACTCCACACTACTTTCGTGCGATGGGTATTCCCGTTGTACAAGGGCAGGAGTTCAGCTATCCCTATCGCAGCGACAAACCACTCGAGCTTATCGTCAGTGAAAGCTTCGCGCACCGTTATTGGCCCAATGAAGATCCGATCGGGAAGCGTTTTCGTCCGGGAGCAAATAATCCATTTGGCACCGTGGTAGGCGTTGTTGGCGACGTCCGCACCATCGATCGTCAGGAAGACAAGCTGCCGGCATTTTATTTTCCGTATGGTTACATTGGCATGCCGGGGTTGGTGTTGGCAGTGCGCACAACCGGGCAACCCGAAACCTTTGCGACAGTGCTACGCGCCCAGGTGCGAGAGATCGATCCGGAGCAGCCTGTCTATAACATCCGCACGATGAGTGAGTTCATAACGAGTGCGACTGCTCAGCAGCGTTTTCAGGCTTCGCTATCGAGTATCTTCAGCGTAGTGGCTTTGATGCTGGTGGCGGTGGGCATCTATGGAGTTGTGGCTTACTGGGTCAGGCAACGCATACGTGAGATTGGCGTACGGATGGCTCTGGGAGCGGGCGCTAGTGACATACTGAAGATGGTGATGGTCCAGGGAATGCGACAGGTGTTACTTGGACTAGTACTCGGGCTGGCTGGAGCTCTTGTGTTAACACGTTGGGTTGGTAGATCAGTTTTTGGAATCAGCGCAAACGATCCTTTTACCTTTGCTGTTGTGACCCTGCTGGTTTTCGGAGTTTCATTCGTGGCCTGCTATCTACCGGCGCGACGTGCGACCAGGGTTAATCCTTTGATTGCGTTGCGGAATGAGTAAAGCTGCGTGAATCTGCGAGCCCAAAACCGCAAAGACAATCGAATCGGAGTTTCAGATTCGGTCTGTCCCAGTCACTCACGAATGCGCAGCGGTAGTGGTAGACGTGAGAAATTCTTCTTTAGTATTTAGTACAACTCCGCTGTGTCTTTGTAATTGGTCTGAGCGTCTTTCCTTCGAGTACAAAAGCACGCTGCCGGCATTTCTCACCACCACTCGATGACCTCACATAAAACTGAGCAACGAGTAACTTGCTATTCGCGCGCGTCACAAGTTCTGTAACGTATGGTTCGCCCGCGCGTGTTTGGTCAGACATAAACTTGATCAGTATATCGAGATCCCTGCCGGAGGATAGATCGGTTAGGGTGTAGTATCGGCAATAGCTACCGCAGCCGTGTATTGCGATGAAGTATTTTCCAGCAAAATTAATTTCAGGAGGCCCTACGAATTTATCAACCTGATCTCGCCATTCATCACCGCTCACGTGTCGTATCCATTCGGGGTTGTGAATCCTGCCTTTGTAGATCTTTACTCGATAAGCTTCGAATTGTGGCGACGACTGTCCTCTCACCGGCAGCGTGATACCAAAGAAGAGTAATAGGGTAAGCAAAACAAGAAATTTCATTGAGAGGATTTTGCAAAGAAGCTATTGCTTACTCATCCCTCAACGACGCCATATCAATTGAGAAGCGGAACTTCACGTCAGACTTCAGCAATCGCTCGTAGGCCTCGTCGAGCTTCTGAATCGGAATCACTTCGACATCGGAAGTGAGGTTGTGCTCGCCGCAGAAATCGAGCATCTCCTGTGTCTCGCGGATGCCTCCAATTGCAGACCCGGACAAACTGTGTCGCCCGCCAATCAAAGCGAAAGCCGCAACGTTCAGAGGTTCCGGTGGTGCGCCCACGAGCGTGATGTTCCCGTCACGCGCCAGCAGGCTGAGGTAACTGCCGATGTCGTGGTGTGCCGAGACCGTGTCGAGAATGAAGTCGAAGGTCCCTGCATGTTTTTCCATCTCGGCAGTGTCGCGAGAGACAATAACCTCGTCTGCACCCAGGCGTAGCGCATCTTCTTTCTTTTCAGGTGAAGTAGTAAAAACTGCGACGTGTGCTCCCAGCGCATGTGCAATCTTCACACCCATGTGGCCCAGGCCACCGAGGCCAACGATGCCGGCCTTCTTTCCTTTTGTCACGCCCCAGTGATGAAGCGGCGAGTATGTTGTAATGCCGGCACAGAGTAGCGGCGCCACACCCGCGGGGTCGAGATTCGAAGGAACGCGAAGCGCAAAGTGTTCATCAACGACGATGCTTTCTGAATATCCTCCGTACGTTACTCCGCCGAGGTGCTTGTCCGGATCGTTGTAGGTAAGAATTCTGTTCGGGCAAAACTGCTCGAAGTCGGCTTTGCATTCATTGCAGGTAAGGTCAGCATCAACCAAACAGCCGACGCCAACCAGGTCACCGGGCTTGTGCTTTGTAACCGCCGATCCGACGTTCGTAACACGACCCACAATCTCATGACCGGGAACAATCGGATAAACGGTCGGCATGAACTCGTTCCATTCGTCGCGTACCGCATGAAGATCCGAATGGCAGACACCGCAAAAGAGAATCTCGATCTGCACGTCGCGCTCGGTGGGATCGCGTCGTGAAATCGTGTCAGCAGCGAACGGCGCCGTCTTGCTGGCAGCGGAATAAGCTCTCGACTTGTACATGACTCAAACTCCCCTTTATGAATTACAAATAAAACAGGCCACAGATTAATGCCAGGGATTTTTTTCTGGTGTGAGACCGAGTCTCATGGCGACCTTCACCAAATCCGCAACCGAGTCGGCCTTCATCTTGAGCATCATTTTCCCACGATGGGCTTTAACAGTGATCTCACTGATTCCAAGTTTGAGGCCAATCTGTTTATTCAACATTCCCGAGACTACCAATCGCATCACCTCCTGTTCGCGAGGCGTGAGCGAGGTGTAACACTCACGCAGCATATCGAGCTGAGCCTGGTCGTCGAGGGTCGCTGTGCTACGCGCGATGGCCTGGTGAATTGCATTCAACAACACCTCATCGTCGAAAGGCTTCGTGAGGAATTCGACGGCCCCGGCCTTCATCGCCTGTACGGTCATGGGAACGTCGCCGTGGCCGGTAATGAAGATGATCGGCATGGCGACGCGATCTGACGCGATCAGTTTTTGCAGCTCGAGACCATTGAGGTCGGGAAGGGAAACATCGAGCACAAGACAACTCGGCGTCATAGACCTCGGACGCGTGAGGAATTCTTTCGCTGATGCGAACGTCTCCGGTTGCCAGCCAGCGAAACTGATCAGCAATTCAAGCGATTCGCGAACCGAGATGTCGTCGTCCACAACGAATACGATCGGCTTGTGCTGTGACTTCGATGCTGCGCTCGCTGAAGTCATTTATGATCAACTCACCCCCAGTGCTGTGTTTAGCGCCGCCAGTAGATCTGTGTCGGTAAATGGCTTGTACAAACACTCGACAGCGCCTTGGGCGATTAGTCTTGGACGAACATTTTCATCACGATGCGCGGTAATAAAAACGATTGGGATCTCCTGGCGGCGAAGCATTAGTTCTCGCTGCAGATCTGGTCCCGTCATCCCCGCCATCGCGACGTCGAGAATCAGACAATTGGTTCGGCCCACCCAGTCGGACGAAAGAAAAGCTTCTGCCGACGAAAACGCTTGTGCGTTAAATCCAAACTCGTTCAGCAAATCCGGCAAAGACTCGCGCACCGACTCGTCGTCGTCAACAACTGATATGAGTGGACGCGTATCCATCAGCCTTGCCTCGCAGCGCGCTCTTGAGTTGTAGACGCGGTCACTGCCGCGTCGGTGACACACGGAATGGAAAATGAAAAGTTTGCTCCTGGACCACCATTCGGTGTTGCCGACAAACTGCCATGATGATGCTCGACTATGGAACGACTAACGTTTCACTGCGCCTGAGTCGTTCGATGAGATCGCGCTCGTTTGCCGTACCTTCCTCGCCGTGTTGCATGAGGTGAGAATGCCTTTGTCGGGGCTAAAAGTCCATCGATCACGATACCAAAGCTCCAATCGAAGACCGGTTAGACAGTTAGAAACCCAACGTCCCTCACGTCTAACCCCAAATCCCAACCCCATCAGTACGCACAGCGGTAGCGACCCGGTCGCCGCGAAATGTTTTTCGTGTCTTGCTCATTAGGAATCAGAGAGGAGCCAATCGATGGAAGAGACGCTTGGCGAGGCACTGATGGCGCGTCTCCAAGCGGCGGATCTTGTTGATCCCAATGAGGAGCAGCCGGAGTGAGATTTCTTCCGTCTGCTCCGCACAGCCCGACTGAGGTCAAACTATGACTAAAATATTCATCACCGCATTCCTGCTCATCGTGTTCCTGCCTCTTACTACACGAGCTTTTGACACGACGCTCAAGATTGAAGACGGCGACAATCCGCTTGTCATTAAAGGATGGATCGGAGACGACAACAGTTTCGTCGGTAATATCGGCGTCACATTACAAGGAGCACCGCAGGGAACCACGCAGATCAAGCTCAACATTTATAAGTCTGACTTAAAAACTGCGAGTGGCACTGAGATGATTGGCCGGCAGTCAGTGGTCATCACCGGTGACCAGCTCACTCCCGATACACCTGCGATCATTCAGGTCAAGGTGAACGGAGTGACACAGCCGGGCGAATATGAAGGCAGGATCGAGCTCAGCCTTCCCGGTCAGCCGCAACGTACAAGCATAATCGTAAAGCTGTCTGCGAATGTGCGGCCCACGCTCACGCTACTCACCGAAACCGATCGCCTGCGCGCGAACCTCGTTAATTGTACGTTTGATTGCTTACTTGCTCATATCCTGCTTCCCGGTGCGGCTTTTCAAGGCGACATGGAGCTAGGCCTTGAAAAACCAGTCAATGCGCCGCTTATCGTTGGCGATGCCGGAATCGGAGTAAATGGAGAACAGACGCGATTCAGGATCGATGCGAAGACGTTGACGCTTGGTCCGTTGAGTGATCCGTCTAATGCGAAAAAGTACGTGACGATACCCGTTTCGATCGCCAGGGAAAAGATCCCTGCCGATCACTACACGGGCAGTATCTATCTGCCGGTTACGGGACAAACCAATCCTCTCAAAGTGCCGGTAGACTTCAACGTCCGCAGTGGACCGTTTTGGCCGCTCGTCGTTTTATTACTCAGTATCCTGATTGGACGGCTCTTCAAGTTTATGCAGGACAAGGGTAATGCGATCGCGAATGCGCTTCAGGCGATCAATCGCGTGGAGTTCCGCCTTCAAAACGTGCATCCCGACGACGCGAGAATCATCGAGCGAATGCTTGGCGCCGCGCGCGATCTCGTTCATCAGGAGAAAGCTACCGAAGCGACCACGGCGGCGAATGCGATCTCAGCGCGGCTCGTCACACTCGGTGAGCTCCGGCAGATCCAGAGGCGTCTTGCCGGAAAGGAAGGGGATCCTGCTGTTGCTCAGATTCTGGAAAACATCAGGCAGGCGCGCGAGCGTATCGCGCTTGAGCAGGACGAAAATGCGAAAACCCTGCTAGCCCAAATCAAGGATGCCCTCGTTGCTCTGAAAGAGACGCCGGATATGACTGACTCCGACGCCAACGACCTTAATGAAGCGATTAACCGAAGTGATTCAGCTTCCGCCGCGATCGCTCCTCTCGGCACCGTACGCCAGACGACGAGAGGTCGTTTTAGGAACGCGTTAATCGTGCTGTCTGGTCTATCAGACGAGTTTCGTACTGAGGCGACTCTCTTTCTGGCACGGCCCCTCCTGTGGCTGGCGCTCTTGATTGGTCTCCTGGCGCTGGGTCTGAAGACGCTCTATGTAGACAACGCAGTGTTTGGTGCGACTCCGTTCGCTGACTTCCTTGGCCTTGCGTTTTGGGGATTGAGCTCCGACATGGCCAGCCGCACCTTGAGTGGTCTGCGTATCACCAACGGCTGATACATCGCGGATAACGCTCGTCTCGGTTCAACTGTAGGGGCGGCCGCGATTTCATAACCGGTCTTCACGTTTGAGTATCGAAGTATGTTGGACAGGATTTTCAGGATGGTTCAGGCTTAACATGTAAATCCTGTTTCCTCACGCCTCATTCAAATGCCCTTTAATATTTGACCCGCAGGGTTTGCGACTGTACTTAGGGGATACACTTGGAGGCAGTCAGCCTCGGAGCAGTTGCGACCGGGTCCAACGGTCCAACGGGCCTTGCCCGAAAAGTCCTTATCGGAGTTCTTCTCTGTGCAATCTTTGTGTCCTCTGTGCCTCTGTGGTTGTTTTTTCGAACAATTCCTTAACCACAGAGGCACAGAGGACACAGAGACTGCACAGAGAAATCAGACTTTTCGTGCAAAGCTGGTCCAACGTAAGACCATCAATCCGAAGAACCGTCAAACCATCTTCGCGACGAGATGTTCGAGTGCTTGGGCGGGGTCACTACATCTGCCAGTGTGAACTGGAGAGGTTTGAATGATTGTACTGCGCGGAGCGACGAGCCAGTGAAAACGTTGACGCTGCGGTAGCTGACCAATCGATCCGGCGCCATCACCGCCGCGGCAGATCGTCGGAATACTCGCCAGGTGTTTTCTAACCAGCTCGAGATCGACTGTTGGATCGAGGGCGAGGAGTCGCGATTCATTCAACTTGATGCGCGCATCGAGAAACGACAGCTCGGGACACGAGAGGATAACGCCGGCGTTGATAAACTCTTCGCGGTCCACCTTTGGCACGACCCGAATAACGGCGTAGTCATACCTGAATTTGTCGGGCACGAATCGCCTCCTCAACAAAGTTGCGTGGTGCTTCAAGACGCCTTGTCAGGTAATCGACGTAAGCTCGTCTGTTTTCTGCAGTGGTGCTGAATGGAGAGTTATCTTTCATCCAATCTTCGGGAATAAGTTCGACAACGCCTCTTATCATCTCTTCCGTGATCGTTGCTGGCATCTCTTGATCGACTTTCTCGAGGGCGTTGGCGATGGGAAGCAGGATGTGTTCTTTTATGCGCGTGAATGGATCCTTGCTTCGTTGGTCCATGTCTGTCCATGCATGATGAAAGTACAGTGCCGCGCCGTGATCGATCAACCAGAGCCTGTGGTGCCACATCAACATGTTCGCATTCCGCGGCGTGCGATCGACGTTCGTGATGTACGCGTCGAACCAGACGATGCGTGAAGCGAGTTCTGCATCTGGCTTATCGGCCACTGGATCGAACATCACTGATCCTGGCAGATAATCGAGGCCAAGATTCAACCCACCACTGGCTTTGATTAGATCTTGAATCTCCGGATCCGGCTCTGTCTTCGCAATCTCCGGATCGAGATTCACAAAAACCAACTCCGGCACCAATAACCCCGCCGCCCTTGCCAATTCACCGGCAATCACCTCTGCAATCAGCGCCTTCGTTCCTTGTCCCGCGCCGCGGAACTTGAGCACATACATCCCATCATCGTCGGCCTCGATGATAGCGGGAAGCGATCCGCCTTCGCGGAGCGGTGTGACATATCTGGTAGTGTTTACCGTTCGCATTTTGCGAAACGATCAGCATCGGTCAAGGTTAAGTCTTCGGCCGAACTTTATCCTTCAGCAGTGCTTCAACCTGCTCACGGTTTAGTTTGCTGGATGCAATTTCGAGAAACAAAACGATGATCTCCTCATTCGTCATTGTTAGTTCACAACCATTCGTTTCTAGAAAGGCTTCAGTGATAGCCGCCGCAACGCGTTTGTTGCCATCGAGGAAGGCGTGCGTTTGGCACAAATGGTAAGCGTAAGTTGCTGCACAACTCACAACATCGGCAGCTTCATAGAAATGGCGATTTCTAACAGCGGCGAGAGCCGACTCGAGCAAAGCTTCGTCCCTGAGTCCACGTGTTCCGCCGGTTTCGGCGATCAATCGCGCGTGAACCGCCAGTACATCGAGCTTCTCCGGGAATGTCATCGGTGGAAGTTGTTATTGGTCCGGACCTTTTGCTAAGTCTTTGTAGGCCGCGCGACGTCTGGAGAGGATTGATTCGAAGGCATTCATGAATTCCCGCGACCGACTGGCTTCTTCGACCGAGCGAACAACCAAGGCTCGTCCCACAATCTCAAGCTCCAACTCCGCCCCCGCCTCGACACCAAGCGCATCAAGCGCTTCCGGCGGTAGGGCTACGGAAGAGTGTTGGTCTAGCGTAGTGACGGTCTTAGACATGCGCGGATTGTAGCATGAGGAAGACAGCATAAATACCACACCGGAAATTATTAATGGATCAGACACGATTGCAGCGTCAAGCATCTTACTTTTACTCGCTAAGTTGAACACTTATGTTTCGACTAACTAAGAAAGAGACTGAGATCTTGAGATCGCATTTTGCGATCTCAAGATCTGTCAGGCAGGCAGATCGGGTTTAAGGGGCGCTCGTAACTTACCTGCAGAGTATCCAAAAGATTAGATTGGCAGCGACCCACTCGTGGTCAGATCAATCTGTGGTTGAAGAAACACATCCCTAAATCGGAACGGCTCCGATCCAAATCCAGCAAGTTTCGAATTAAGCCATATCCAAATTGAGCAAGAGACGGCCTGCGTCGCCTTGAGTGATCGGTCTGCAAGGCGCGGTGGGTGACGATCAATACAAGTCGATTACCAAACCACGCCTCAAAGGAATGATCCTTGCCCCTCACTTCAGCGAAGCCACCCCAGACAGCTTCCTCGTGTTCCACATTTCGAACATCAATTGACTTCAGATTTTTGGAGGGTATTTCATGAAACGATCTCTAATCGCGACTGCGCTACTCGTGCTGTTCCTCAGTGGCCCAACGCTCGCGCAAAGCGGTTCGACCGGCTCCATTGCCGGTACGATCAGCGATCCGACAAATGCGGTTGTCGCAGGCGCAACGATCACTGTTAAGAACAACGCGACCAGTCAGGAGTTCAGCGCCACTACCGCCGATAACGGCACCTTCAATGTCCCGGCACTGATCTCCGGGAATTACACGGTGACGATCGCAGCACCGGGATTCAAGACTACAGTCCTATCCAATGTGAAGGTTGACGTCGGTACACCTTCGAGTGTCAACGTCACACTTGAAGTAGGCGTGCCAACAGAGACAGTCCAGGTGGTTGATGTAGCCGGTGAGTTGCTGCAAACACAAAACGCCACCGTAGGCACTACAATCACCGGTCGCCAGATTGTCGATCAACCTCAGGCATCACGCGATGCACTCGATCTGGTGACGTTACTTCCAGGGGTTCAGACGACCGGTCGTCCTCGTACTTCCACCGTAAACGGTTTGCCGAAAGGCGCACTCAATATCACTCTCGATGGCGTCGACGTGCAGGACAACCTGATCAGCTCGAATGACGGGTTCTTCACCTTTGTGAGACCACGCATCGACGCTGTTGGTGAAGTCACGGTTTCAACTGCGGCGCCCGGTGCTGAAAGCGCAGGCGACGGAGCAGTGCAGATCAAGTTTATAACGCGGGGCGGAACAAACGACTTTGGTGGCAGCGTCTACTGGTACCATCGCGAGCCATACCTTACTGCCAACTATTACTTCAACAACGAAACTCTGGCGCCCACTTACTTCGGTAAAGCACCGAAGAACCGAATCCTGCTCAACCAGTACGGTGGCCGCGTTGGTGGTCCAATCACTATTCCAAAACTCTTCGACGGCAAAGACAAAGCGTTCTTCTTTGTTAACTACGAAGAGTTTCGCCTGCCCGAGCAACAATTGCGGCAGCGCACAATTCTCAGCCCGCTAGCGCAACAGGGCATCTTCACGACGACTTCAGGCACGCAAGTTAACGTACTCAACCTTGCCGCCGCTCATGGTTTCACCTCGACAGTTGATCCCACTCTTGCGGCTCTGTTGAGCGAGATTCGCGCCTCGACGTCACAAGGCAGTGTGTTGCCGATCGTTGGTGATCCAAATCGACAGCAATTCAACTTCGTAGGGCAGGGCGGACAGAATCGTTACTTTACGACTGTTCGACTCGACTTCAATCTCACTCCGAATCACGCTTTATCTAACGTTTGGAACTACCAGGAATTCGGCGGCAAGCCGGTCGATTTTCTCAATAACACCGATCCAGCGTTCCCAGGATTTCCAAACTCAGCGGGTCAGAATTCTCAACGTTGGACCAACGTCACATCGTTGCGCTCGACTCTGACGTCCAGTCTGATCAACGAAGCACGCTTCGGCATGCTCGGTGGTCAATCGAACTTTGGTCCAATTGGACCGGATCAGTTTGCCAACCAGGGCGGCTTTGACTTGAACCTGTTCGATCTGGGAATCACTGACGCTTCGGCAGTGCAATCGTTTCCTCAAAGAGGCGCCAGGGCATTCGGCGTGAACTTCGGCTCCAGCAAACGAAACACGCCGAGCTTTGACTTCTCCAACTCGCTGACGTGGGTGAAGGGCAAACACACGCTCAACTTTGGCGGAAACTACAATCTGATCAAGACGTTTTCAGATGCCGCTAACAACGTTGTGGGGAATGTGAATTTCGGCATCGCCGAAGGTGATCCCGCGGAAGATCTTTTCACGACTGCGAACTTCCCGGGAGCTTCCGCAAATGACCTTGCGACGGCAGCCCAACTATACGCAACGCTGACCGGACGCGTGACGGCCATCGATCGAACAGCATTCCTGAACGATGGCAGGTACACGTTATTCGGTTCGCAAATTCTGAAATTCCGACAGCCACAGTTCGCTCTGTTTGCGCAGGACTCCTGGCGTTTCCGTCCGAATGTGACGCTGAACTTTGGTGTGCGCTGGGAGCCGCAACAGACAATCGTGGCGGCGAATGACAACTTCGCGAAGGCGACTTTCCCGAGCTTGTTTGGTGAATCAGGTGAAGGGAACCTCTTCAAACCCGGCACATTGAGCGGCAGCACTACCGAACTAATTCCACTCGGCGTCGGCGAGAAACTCTACAACACCGATTGGAACAACGTTGCTCCGAGCGCAAGCATTGCATGGAGCCCGAGCTTCCAAAAGGGCCTCCTTCATCGATTGTTTGGTGAAACCGGCCAGAGCGCCATTCGCGCGGGTTACTCCGTCGCGTTCGTTCGCGAAGGTCTCGGCAACATCACGCAGATCCTTCAAGGCAATCCTGGCGGAACGCTCACATTAACCAGCGATGTCGATGCAGGAACACTGCCACTCGGCACCTTGTTCCGCAATCGCGCCGCTTTGACTCCGCCCGCGTTCGGCGACACCCCGACATATCCATTGGCAGTTCAACCCGGTGACGTTATCGGCGGTTTCGATCCGAATCTCAAGACCGGGCTGGTCCACTCGTGGAACTTCGGCATACAGCGCGAGATCTTCAGAGACACAGTTGTCGAAGCGCGATACGTCGGGACACGAGCTCGTAATCTTTGGCGACGCTACGGCGTCAACGAAGTAAACGTGCTTGAAAATGGTTTTCTGAGTGAGTTTCGACAGGCGCAGGCGAACCTTGCAGCAAACGTGGCTGCCGGACGCGGTAACACGTTCGCATTCTTCGGGAATGGAACAGGAACACAGCCGTTGCCGATCATGCTTGGATTCTTTACTGGTTCAGGCGCGAATGCGAATAGTGCCGCAGCGTATGCAGGTGTTGCGCAGTTCTCGAATACGGCTCGACTCACGCAGTTGAATCGAAACTTTGCGAATCCAGTCGGGTTTGCGACGACTTTGCAAAACACATTTCTTGCAAACGGAGTAAACGCAGGATTCCCACTCAACTTCTTTGTGGTTAATCCGACTGTGGGACTGCTTGGTGCGGGATCCCAGTCAGTCACGTTAACTACGAACGACGTTGACACGTGGTACGACGCGCTGCAACTCGAGTTTCGTCGTCGGATGTCTGCAGGCTTGTTGCTCCAGATGAGCTACACGTGGTCGAAGTCGTTAACTAACTTCTACGCTTCCAGCCAGAGTTCACTCGGACAGCCACTGACTCTCCGCAGTGATCTCAACAAACCGCTGGAACGCTATCGCGCTCCTCAGGACATCCAACACAGCTTCAAGGCAAACTGGATTTACGAATTGCCTTTTGGCCGTGGACGTTGGCTCATGAGCGACGTGAACGGATTGACCAATCATCTGGTTGGTGGTTGGGAATGGCATGGCACTGCTCGCATTCAAAGTGGCAGGCCTTTTGCGCTCGGCAACGTGCAGTTAGTTGGTATGGACGTGAAAGAGTTGCAGCAGGCCGTCGATGCGCGACGACAGCCGAACCGGACGGTTACGTTCCTGCCTGACGACATCATTCTCAACACACGTCGTGCGTTCAGCGTGTCTGCAACCGGTACTGGTTTCGGCGCTCTGGGAGCCCCGACTGGCAGATACATTGCGCCCGCAAACAGCAATGGTTGTATTCAGGCATTTGTGGGGCAGTGTGGCTTTGCCAATCTCATTCTCGAAGGACCAAGGTTTGTTCGCTTCGACCTGAGTCTGGTGAAGAAGATTCGCTTCTCGGAACGAAAGAATCTCGAGTTTCGAGTTGAGCTGCTGAACGCATTTAACAACATCAACTTCCTGGTTGGTGGAAACTCAGCAGTTGATGATCCAAAACTCACTGGAACCAATCTTGGTTTGCAGACGCCGAATTATGGTGCTGCAAACTTTGGACAAATCACAGCGGCTTACCAGGACATTTCGACGACGAACGATCCTGGTGGCCGTCCGGTTCAGTTTGTGTTTAGGTTCAACTTCTAACCGGCTTTGCCCGAAAAGTCCTTATCGGAGTTGTTCTCTGTGCAGTCTCTGTGTCCTCTGTGCCTCTGTGGTTAAAAATTGTTCGAACAAGCAACCACAGAGATACGGAAAACACAGAGACTGCACAGAGACGCATCTGAGCTTCGCAATTCCTTAAATAAACATCCAAATTCATCAAGCGTCTGCTGGGGCGAAGCGTCTGATCCGTGTGACGAACGGGCCTGCTGCTTTGACAACTGTACAGGCACGTCTCTTGCGCCTAAGTAAAAACAGTAAATAACTACCTCTCCGAAAATCGGAGCACAAAGAGCATGAAGGCACTTCTCGACAGCAGAATCAGCTATTTGAAGACTCTGGCGATGTCGTTGTTGCGCGAAATCGCGGCGGCAGAAAACATTGCCGAAGCGCAACACAGCGATAGGATCGATTTGCAAGCTGAAGTGCGGCGGTTTGAGACAGAATTGATTCGCAGTGCACTCATTCAGACAGGCGGCTGTCAGCGACAAGCAGCGCGTCTGCTGGGAACCAAAGTCAGCACACTCAATACAAAGATCAAACGTTACAAGATAGAGATCTCCGAATAGCAGGGTTACTGGTCTACGTCGAGTTCGGAGAGTACCTCTTCAATACTGTGTTGCACCCAGTACCGAACAATATTCTCGCCAGTCGTGAGGGTGCGCGTTTTCATTCGGTCGATGTATAGGATCCCGTTCAAGTGGTCTATCTCGTGCTGAAGAATACGCGCGTACCAACCGCGCGCATTGATCTTTATCTCTTCGCCGCGTTCGTTCAAACACTCGACGCGAACATTCAGCGCCCGATCCACAATCGCCTGGTAGCCTTCCACGCTGAGACACCCTTCGAAAAATGCTACGGACGAATTATCCAGCGTGAGTTTCGGATTGATAATGACGTGAAACGGGATCGGAACTCGCTGGCGTCTTTCGAGTTCTGCCGCAGAGATGTCGCTGATGTATCCCGCTTGATCCTCGATCACTGCCAGCTGAATCGGTTGGCCGATCTGTGGCGCCGCGAGCCCGACTCCAGGCGCCTCGCGCATTGTTTCTCGCATCAACTCGATTAATTGTTGTATCGATGGACTGCTGATCTCCTCCCTTGTCAGCGGACGACTCGTCCTTCTCAAGACTGGATCACCGGCCTGTACAATCTTTAAACTCATTCAGGTTAAACTCCTCGACGCGCAGATTTCTCAGGCACTCTCACCAGCCACGCAAGCAGGGCCAGGATCATCACAACCACCGTCAACAAATAAAATATCGATGCATAAGAGCCTGATCGGCTTACGGTTTCGGCGAGGATTAGTGGACCGAGGGCGGAGGCAATAACAGTCAGGGCCTGGGCGACGCCCTGGATTTTGCCGAGATGTTTTCGTCCGTAAGCCGCACTCCAGAAACTGAAGAAGATGACGATCACGAACCCACCGGCCAGGCCCATGACTGCCGCATAGATTGCCACGTGTGTTTGAGTCGAGACCTGCGGTAATGCGGCGAGCGAACCTGCAAGCAAGAGCATCGCCAGCGACAACAAGCGATTCATCTTCCATTTTGAAGCTATCCAGCCACCGAGAAAATTTCCGACGAGAGAAGTCAGGGCGACGATAACTAAACTACGGTAATACGTCGCAGCATCGAAGCGACGCTCTGCCAGAATCGATTCATTGAAAAGAGCGATACCGGAAGCGATCAGTCCATAAACGGCACTGGCGATTCCAAAGACCCAGAAGCTCGGAGTTGCCAGTGCCTCACTGAGCGTGTAATACGACGACGATTCGTCCTTGATGTCGGTTGGCTCGCCATCTGGATCGACGGAGATTGATTCAGGCGATCGCCGCACGAGTAATAACGCAAGTGGGGCGAGCCCGATCAGCAAGGCGAGGCCGATGATGGACCACGCGGTGCGCCAGCCATTCGCCAAGACGATCGCGCCGATCGACGGAAACGCGATCATGAAACCGATACTCAGCGCGATCGTGTAGACCGCCATCGCAAGATTGAGACGGCGCATAAACCATTGCCCGACCATTGTAATGCTGACAACTGAGAGCGCGCTCTGTCCGAATCCACGCGTGAGAGTAATCAGGACTGCAAGGGCAAAGACGGAGTGCGCCACGCTCATTCCAAGGACGACAAATGCCAACGACACGGTAATAACTGTCAGCACGATCCTGCTTCCAAAACGATCGATCAATCTTCCCACGCCAATAGAGAACAGTGCGCCAATCAAGGTGGCCCAGAGATTTATGCGCGCGAAGTGGACACGATCGACTTGCAGATCTCTGAGCAGTGGTTCGGTTATGAGTCCGAGACCTTGCGTTCGTCCTGGCAGCGTTCCCACCATTGCCAGTGCCGCGATAAAGACGTGTACCCAGCCGTAGTAAAACGGGAGAGCAAAAGGCGCCACAGGTCGTTGACGAATTTCAGTAGCCACAAGTCACAAAAAGGTTTTGATTGCAGTTAAGCAGTTGATAGCGCCCGTTGGCGGATAACGACGATCCAACTCCAAATCAAACTCAAACAAATGAGCAATCCCACCCAGCGAGTAGCGCCGTCCTTAAAAACAACCGTGGCATTGAAGATGATGAAGATCAAAAAGCTATGCCAGATTAGCGTTAGTAGCCACGGCCGGCGACGATACGAACTCACGCCGGCGATCCACCACCAGGCGACGTCGGTGGTCCATAAAACCGCGACTGCGTAGTTTATATAAAGACCACCGCCCCAGTTGATTCCAAACACCTCCTCGGTTTGGCGAGCGGTGTCGATGTAGGCGTGCGCATGACTCCAGGCGTGGAAAAAGTGAAACGCGGCAATAAAGTGTGCCACCAGAGCAGCACAACCGACGGTCCATGCGAGCCGAACCGACCTGTCGTGTCTTCGCGCGAAGAGCAGGCACCCGACTGCGTAGGCCGCAATCGAGATCCAGATCGTGAGGCGAGTTAGAAAATCTCCTGACATCATTCAATTGGCCGTTGGAACTCACTCGCCGACGATCAAATGCCATGGTACAAGCTTGAAATTCTGTTTTCCATTATTCGTTTGGCCATCCTGAGCGATGAATACGCCCCTGGGAAAAGTTGGACCAAGGTAAGCAGTTGTTACATGTATCCCATCAGTTTCCGTTACTCGATCGATGCCATCACCCGCAACTATGCGAAATGACTTCACATAATCGTTGTTGCCTTCACGTCGATAGACTGCGTAAGTACTGTTTCCCTGACTCGAGGCAATCAGGTATCCCTTGCCACCGGTTTCATAAGCGATTGTCAGTCCTTCAACATCGGCCACCAGACGGCCACCGCCAACGCCGTCCACCTTGATCCGGTCCAGTGTCGTATCGGGTTCGGCTTGATACTTCCAGATGCCAACCTCTTCCTCTCCGACGTAGAAATAACCAAGCTCGTCGTCGGCAACGCAGCCTTCCAATTGTCCGCCCACTCTGAATTGCCGGACCTTCTTCGCATTCACCTTTCCATCGCCGGCGTCGAAGAGTTCAAACTGCTCCACCAATCCCTGTTTGCTTGTACCAAAGTAATAAAACTTGTCAGTCTTATTACTGCGATACATGCACGAACCGTAGGCTTCGAACGTCTTGATTACAACAGCCGCGACATTCTCCAGCCGTCGCGTTTCGGCGTTGACCCTGTAGATTGCGATCGAGTCGTTACTCCGATTACTGGCGGTCACGATTGCGACTTTCTTTCCATCGAGCGGAAAGGCGTCGCGGTGGTCCACATTGTTCAACTGCCCATCAGGTAGAAACTGAATCTCTTTGCCTGACAGATCGTAGACCGCAAGACCGCGTTTCTTATTGGTTCCGATCACAAGACTCAGCGTCGGGTCTGATGGATTAACCCAGAGGGTGGAGTCGTCTGCAGAGTCGCCGCCAGTGGCCATTGGCTCGGTCTCGACGGCGGCAACGACTTCCAGCACGCGAGGCTCACTGTTGCTCTTTGCCGGTGTGCCACGTTGACAGGTGAGAATTAGCGTCGCTGCGAAAAGCAGAGCGCTAATCCCAAAAGATGTGTAGAGCGTTCGCTTCGTCTCTTGTGTCACTGCGTTCCGGTTAAACTCGTTACACGGCTCATTTTGAATCTCTTCTCCCTATTCCGGGCTTAGGACTCAACATAATAGTTCGAGTGGCTTTGCACAAAAAGTCCTTATCGGACTTCTTCTCTGTGCAATCTCTGTGTCCTCTGTGCCTCTGTGGTTAAGGAATCGCACAGAGACTGCACAGAGAAATCAGACTTTTCGTGCAAAGCCAGTTCGAGTTTGACGGTGTGGGGAACTGGCCAGCTTGCAACCGGGGAGGTATATAAGCCATCATAAGCACCTGTTAATCCTTCTCTCGCGCATCGACGGTGATGCGCCCGCGCATAAACGATTAGCGCCGGACGTTTGGATGGTTCGAGAGCAGGTTTGTTTCACATGTCGAAGCCGCTCTTAATCGAGAGCATCCGAACCTGATTCTTCGAACGCAACCGTTCGCCGAAGCCAATCTGATTCGCAGCTTCTTTTCATTCCTCCACCAGGGAAAAAGGTATCTCTATGGCAAAGAAACTTTATGTTGGTAATCTAGCGTTCCAAACTACGAGTCAGGATCTACAGGAGCTGTTTGCTCAAGCCGGAACAGTTGAATCGGCGCAGATCATCGAAGACCGCGATACAGGAAGGTCGAAAGGATTTGCCTTCGTCGAAATGTCGACTGATGAAGAAGCGGCTGCGGCGATCTCGCAATTTGACGGTAAAGAAGTCGGTGGTCGAGCGTTGAAGGTTAACGAAGCCCGTCCACGCGAGAATCGTGGTGGTGGCGGCGGACGCGGTTTCGGCGGCAACCGCGGTGGATCTGGTGGCAATCGCGGAGGCGGCTTCGGTGGTAATCGCGGTGGCGGCAATCACGGACGTCGCAGCGAACCACGCTGGTAAGTTGTTTTCTCAACTATTCACCGAACTGTCGTGGCGGCCTCGACGCCGCCCCGACAGTTCATATTAAGGCGCCATAAACGTTTAACTCTTCGCTTTCATCGCTGCGAGTTCTTTCTCCAGCTTCTGAATTTCGTCCTCCACCCCGGCTTTGAAGTCCGTATTCGCCAACGAAGTCACTGACTTCTTGAGCGCCATGAGGCGTGCCACGACCAGTGCCTGATCGGCAGGAACACTGACGTCAGGAGTCACGCCCGTGCCTTCCCAATTTGTTTTCGTAACGCGAGGTGGTACCGACTGTGTCCAACAGTGAGTGGCTTTGCACGAAAAGTCTGATCTCTCTGTGCAATCTCTGTGTCCTCTGTGCCTCTGTGGTTGTTTTTTCGCACGATTCCTTAACCACAGAGGCACAGAGAACGCGGAGGCTGCACAGAGAAGAACTCCGATAAGGACTTTTCGTGCAAAGCCGGATTAAGATCCGTTTTATCCGTGGCCTGGTGTCGAATTCACAACTCTGCGTTCGACTTATGTTAAAAGGAGTCGAATTCTGCATCACGTTATGGAGAGGGAAGCGAAAATATGAGCACTGTACGAGTTCTCGCAGGCACCCGGAAGGGGGCATTTATTCTGACTTCAGATGGAAAACGTGAAAAATGGGATGTGAGTGGTCCTCACTTCGCGGGGTGGGAGATTTACCACATGAAGGGTTCACCCGTTGATCCGAACCGCATTTACGCATCGCAGACCAGCGGCTGGTTCGGACAAATCATTCAACGGTCCGACGACGGCGGCAAGACGTGGTTCCAACCGGGAACCCCCGCGGGCGAGCCGACCACCACGCCTGAAGGGATGCCGAAAGGCGAGAGTAATAAGTTTGTGTATGACACGTCGGATGAAACCGGTAAACCACTCACCACCCACCAATTCTATGACGGCACGCCACATCCGTGGGAGTTCAAGCGAGTGTGGCATCTTGAACCTTCACTCGATGAGGCCGACACGGTTTATGCGGGCATTGAAGACGCGGCTCTATTTCGCTCGACGAATGGCGGTCAGACCTGGCAGGAACTTCCTGGGCTTCGCGGTCACGGTACCGGATCGCAATGGCAGCCAGGCGCGGGCGGCATGTGCCTGCATACGATCATTTTGGATCCGGCGAATCGTGACAGAATTTTTGTCGCCATCTCAGCAGCAGGTGCGTTTCGTACTGATGACGGCGGCACGACGTGGAAGCCGATCAATAAAGGACTGTACTCGCAATACATTCCCAATCCGACTGCTGAAGTGGGCCACTGTGTTCACCACATCACGAAGCATCCTTCAAATTCAAATGTACTGTTCATGCAGAAACACTGGGACGTCATGCGCAGCGACGATGCCGGCGACACCTGGACTGAGATTAGCGGAAACCTGCCGACCGATTTTGGTTTTGTGATCGACGTTCACGCGCACGAGCCGGAGACGATTTACGTGGTACCGATCAAGAGCGACAGTGAACACTATCCTCCAGATGGTAAGCTGCGCGTCTATCGCAGTCGCACCGGCGGCAATGAATGGGAAGCACTTACAAAAGGTCTTCCTCAGGAAAATTGTTACGTGAACATCCTGCGCGACGCGATGGCTGTGGATTCACTTGATTCGTGTGGTGTGTACTTCGGCACTACCGGCGGGCAAGTATATGGATCCGCTGATGCCGGAGACACGTGGGCGCCGATAGTTCGAGATCTTCCGCCGGTGCTTTCAGTGGAGGTGCAGACGCTCTCATGATCGTGGTAGTTCTGCCGGCACATTTGCGAGCGCTTGCGGGCGTTTCCGGAGATGTCCAGCTCGAAATTGATGGTCCAGTGACGAGACATTCGATTCTCGATGCTCTTGAGGTGCGTTTCCCGATGTTGCGTGGGACCATTCGCGACCATGTTGCAGGAGAGCGGCGTCCGTTGTTGAGATTCTTTGCCTGTGGTGAAGACGTGACGCACGACTCCGCGGACGCACCGCTGCCGGATGCGATTGCCTCAGGATCCGAACCGTTTTACATCATCGGTGCAATCGCCGGTGGTTAAAATGTAAAACATTCGTGTCATCCGTGGCTAATAATGCTCTATCAATCGTTCGCTGTGAGGCTGCACAGATGTCTAAGCTGATCATCTTTCTCCTTTGTCTGCTTTTCATTTCAACTGCTTGTCAATCGCAGGCGACTTCCCCATCCACCGATGAAGCTGCTTTACGGAAACTGGACGAGGAATGGTCAAAAGCCGCAGGAACGAGGGACGTCGATAAGACGATCTCCTACTACACGGATGACGCGGTGGTGATGCCGCCGAATATTCCAACCATCACAGGTAAAGAAGCGACCCGCGATTTTTGGAAAAGCATGCTTGGCTCCCCATCGTTTTCTGGCGGCTGGAAGGCAACAAAGGTTGAAGTCGCGCGATCCGGAGATCTCGCTTACGTCAGTGGCACTTATGAATTCAATGACAAGGATGATAGCGGTAAACCACTAACGGACAAGGGCAAGTTTTTGGAGGTTTGGAAGAAACAGTCGAACGGCAACTGGAAATGCGTGGCGGATATGTTCAACTCCGATCTGCCGGCAGTTGTGCCAGGTGGAGAATAAAAATTCACGCGTAGGACGTGTCGATTTCGGGCGTCGCCGTTCGACTTATCATCAAAGGAGAGTTGAAATCATCAATGACTACGAACAATACGAACACAATCAAACTTCATCGAGTGCTGCAGGCACCGCCGGAGAGAGTTTATCGCGCATTCATAGATGCTGCTGCAATGGCCAAGTGGCTTCCACCGAACGGATTCACGTGCACGGTCCATCATCTTGATCCAAAAGTTGGCGGCAGTTACAAGATGTCGTTCACGAATTTCACGACAGGCAAGAGCCACTCGTTTGGCGGCGAGTATCTTGAACTAAAAGAAAACGAGCGTCTCGTTTATAGCGACAAGTTTGACGATCCGAATCTGCCGGGTGAGATGAAGACGACGATTACGTTAGCAAAGGTGTCTGTTGGAACTGAGTTGAACATCGTGCAGGAGGGCGTGCCCGCTGCAATTCCGGCCGAAGCTTGTTATCTCGGCTGGCAGGAGTCGCTAATACTTTTGGGCCAACTGGTCCAGGCTGAGATTCCCGATCAGATGTAAGTATTTTAGCCACGGATAAGCACGGATGAAATCGGATTTTCATCCGTGTAATCCGTGGCTGAATAAGTGAATTGAAACAAGTCCCGTTGCTTCAATCTCGATCCGCAGCATTCTTCAACCACGCTCGTCGGCGAACTTCTCATCCCCGACTTCATCAACATTGACCTTTCCACTGATTTGGTGCCTATCTTAGCAGTTCTATCCCGTTTCATCCGTGGCTAAAGATCGCTCCATCAACCAATCCGACTGCGGATCGTCGCCGAGCTGGAAAACATGCTCGCCTACTGTCAAAAAACCCCATCGTTCGTAAAACGCCTGGGCGCGAGGGTTTTGCTGCCAGACGCCGAGCCAGATGATTTGATAGCCACGATCGCGAGCTTCATTTAGGCATGCAGCCATCAGTCTCCCACCGACACCGCTGCTTTGGAATGCTGCTGAAACATAAAGCCGAACCAGCTCGATCGCGTCAGGACCGGACACAGACGCCGGTGGTTTTCCGGCTTTCAATTGCGCGTAACCTATCGCGACACCATCGTTCTCAACTATCAGGAAAGTATTCTGTGGATCGTTCAGTTCCGCGCGTTGTTGCTCAGGGCCAAAAGTTTTAGCCAGATAAGTCGCCATGTTTTCCGGTGTATTCTGTTTGGCAAAGGCGTCGTAGAAGGTTCTGGCCCCGAGCTCAGCCAACAGAGTGCAATCAGCTTCGGTCGCGCGCCTGATGATTTGCTGCGTCATGCGTGGATTGTAACGCGGATCACACGGGATCGGATTTGTTCCCCGTGCATGGTTACTGATTCAATAGGGTTCATGAAATCTATTCGAATCTTTTCCATCGCGCTCTTCCTATTTTTCACCGGCGTTTCCGCCGCGTTAGCACAGACGACGATGACGCTTAACGTCGACGCCACCGACGCGGCGCGGAATATCGTTCACAGCAAACTCACGATTCCCGTTAGACCTGGACCGCTGACGCTCTTCTATCCGAAATGGATTCCCGGCGAACATAGTCCGACTGGTCCGATTAACGATCTGGTCGGCTTGAAGCTGAGTGGAGCCGGCAAACCGATCGCATGGCGACGCGACGACGTGGAGATGTTTGCTTTTCATTGCGACGTCCCGCCCGGCGTGACCGTTCTCGACGTCAGCTTCGACGACGCATCGCAACCGGAAACAACTGCCAGTGCGAAGCTCGCCCGTATCAAATGGAATCGGTTGCTCGTTTACCCGCAAGGCGTGAACAGCGACGCGATCAACGTCAAAGCGTCTTTGAAGTTACCCGCAGGATGGAAATTCGCAACTGCCTTGCCCGTCGCCAATGAGAACCGGGAGGAACTTCAGTTCAAAGAGATCTCGCTTACACAACTCGTCGACTCTCCGGCAATCATCGGCGTGAACTTCCGCAAGTTGCCGCTCACCTCCACAGGCATGATGCATGAGATTGACATCATGGCCGACACGAGTGCAGCGCTCGAGATGAAGCCAGAGACGCTCACGGCCTTGAAAGCGCTAATCACTGAAGCTTACGCGTTGTTTGGCGCACGCCATTACCGCAGCTACAAGTTTCTCGTGACTCTGAGCGATCATGGCGGCGGCGAAGGACTCGAGCATCACGAGTCCAGCGAAGATGGAGTCGGCGAAAAAGCGTTCAGCGATGAATTGGAACTGCTCGACTTCGCAGAGTTGATTGGTCACGAATACGCGCACTCGTGGAATGGGAAGTATCGCCGCCCAGCTGGCCTCGCGACATCCGATTTTGAACAGCCGATGCGGACTGAACTGCTGTGGGTTTACGAAGGGCTGACTCAGTATCTCGGCAAAGTATTGCCGGCGCGTAGTGGTCTTTGGACCGCGGAAGATTTTCGCGAGGCAATGGCGGCAGTTGCCGCCGAGCTTGAAAACCAGTCGGGCCGCCAATGGCGACCGCTGGTTGATACGGCAGTGGCGGTCCAGTTTACGTATCCCTCACCGCGCGCATGGATGAATTATCGTCGTCGCGTTGATTACTACGACGAGGGATCACTCATCTGGCTGGAAGCTGATGTATTGATCAGAACGAAAAGCAACGGCAAACTTTCGCTTGACGATTTCTGCCGGCGTTTTCATGGGGGCCAGGACACTGCGCCCGCCCTCAAGACTTATACGTTCGACGACGTAGTAAACACGCTCAACGAAGTCACGCCGTATGATTGGCGAAGTTTTCTTAACGCGCGTGTAAATGCAATCAATCTACACGCGCCACTGGGTGGCATCACCAATGGCGGCTGGAAACTTGTTTATACAGACAAGCCCAACACGCAGGTTCGGATTGCCGATCACGCGCGTAAGAGCGTGGATCTTTCGTATTCACTCGGTTTGTTGTTGAAAGACGACGGAACTGTGATGGACGTCAATCCAAACTTCGCGGCGTACAAAGCAGGGATGGCGCCGGGCATGAAGATCGTCTCTGTAAACGGACGCGCATGGTCTACTGAAATGCTTCACGAGGCGATCGCATCTGCGAAGACTGGTACTGCGCCGATTGAGTTGGTAGTTGAAAACGGTAGCTTTAATGAGACCTACAAACTCGACTATCACGGTGGAGAACGATATCCACATCTCGAGCGCGACAGCAGCAAACCGGATCTACTCGGCGAGGTAATCAAGTCACGCGCTCAACGATAATTGGATGCCACGGAATGTAGCTTAGTGCCAGCCCGAAGTGCTGCTGCACAAGGTCGATATCGTAAATCAGTAAACCGCCCTTACTCGTTTCCATAAATCATCAAACGGGACGGAGTCGAGAAGTTCTGTGGCGCTGATAATCTTGCCGTCACGCATCTTCAGGTACCAGGAATACGAGTTCTCATACGACTTGCCGTCTTTAGCCATTGCGCCTGCGTCCCACAAAACAATTACAGTGTCGCCATCAGCGTAGAGACCCCGGACGGTCGGCACGAGCGGAATAGATAGTCTCGCGTTAAAGGGAATAGTGACCTGATCCATAAAATCTCGACGACTGTGATAGATTCCCGACACCGTAGCCCTGCCAAGGATGGTCCACTTTACGTCCGAAGCGAGTAGATCGAACACGCCTCCTCCAGCGCCGCGCCGCCAGTTATCGAACGCGGTTTGTATGGCACGACGATTTTTCTCTTCAACGTCAGTTTGTGCCACTGTCGTCGTCTTTGCCGCCAAAATGAGAAACAGTCCAATCACAAACAACAGAGCATTTCTAAATTGCGGACTTCGAGTTGACATGTTTTCTCCTCGTCTGAGATTCGATTTTCTCACTTCGGCGTAACCAGCAACACCCCTTCACCGCCGCTAAATATTCCCGCGATACAGCCAGTCATTAACGTCGCCAGAGTCGCTGCCACTAACGCACGCAAGCCAAGACTCGCGAGGTCGTCGCGGCGCGAGGGCGCAAGGGCAGCGGTGCCGCCGACAAAGATGGCCATTGCAGCGACGTGTGCGAAACCGCAGAGAGCATAGCTCAGGATCACGACGGTGCGAGGATCTGTGATCTGGCCGCTGGAGATCAGCTGGGCCAGGTGGTTGTAAGAGAAGACTTCAGTGAGTATTACTCGTTCGCCTAACAACCGCGCTGCTACGGGCACATCGCTTGACTGTATGCCAAGTAAATACGCGAACGGATAAAACAGCCAGCCAAGTATTCTTACGATCGAGAGTGGTTCAGTCATCCCAAACCACGAACTCACGACCGCAAGTAGTTTATCGAACAGCGCGACGATTCCCAGGATGGCAATGATTAACGCACAGATTCCGGCGGCGAGCTTCACTCCGTCCATCGCGCCTTGAATAATTGCGCCGATCAGCGTCTTGGATCGATCCGACTCGTCGTCTGGAGGAACGGCCGCGAGCGTTTCAGGCGTCTCGGTTTCTGGAATGAGTAGCTTGGAAACGACCACGCAGCCAGGGATCGCAAGGATGGAAGCCGAGATCAGATGTCCTGCGATCTGTGGAAAGACGCCGGTAAGAAACGCAACGTAAACGCCGAGTACACTCGACGCGACCGTGGCCATGCCGGTCGTTAGTAATAAAAGTAACTCCGAGCGCGTCATTCGCTCGAGATACGGCCGGACCACGAGCGCCGATTCGATCCCGACAAAGATGTTCGCAGCGCTCGAGAGCGACTCAGCGCCGCTGATCTTCATCGTGCGGTGAAAGAGCCACGCGAAGAGTCGAACGAAGACCTGCAATACACGCAAGTGATAAAGCATCGCGGTGAAGGCCGCAAAGAAAATCACCACCGGAAGAACCTGAAAGACGAGAATAAAGCCGACAGAGCCTGCCTCTCCGGGACTTGCCGCGAGTGGTCCAAACAGGAAAACCGAACCGCTTTTCGAGGCGTTGAGCAGGACCAGGACCGCGTCGTTCAACCAGAGCAAGATCCTCTGCGAAACCGGCAGGCGAAAAATGATCAGACCGATAATCAATTGGAGGAGAACGCCCCACGCGATCGTCTTCCACGCAATTCGTCGGCGATTACTTGAGAGTAACCACGCCACAACCGCGAAGAGTACGAAGCCGACGAGCGACACCGCGTGATGAATCATCTGCGTTTCAACTCCTCTTGCTGGTCTTCACTTGCAGGGACCGTAAGATATGGGATGCATGGACCGCGAAGCAAATCGCCCGCTCGTGTTAATTACCTGAGCGGTGCATCGTTAGTCTGGTATGAAACTCATCAAGCTGCTTTTCTGCGCACTTGCGGCCTGGATACTGGGTCTGGCATATCGCGTCGAACCGAGACAAGGCCAGTAACAACAATCGCGATGAAACGAATCCGCATGTATGTACATAATACTTTTAGAGCGGCAGAACTCGGATGCGTACAGATCTGGAGTGTGATAGATTGTCCGTCCTCATGAGCTCACAAATCTTCAAAAAACGAGTCCAGGGAGCAGCGACACACGCGATTGTTATCGGCGTAGGCCACTATCAACATCTACCCGGTGGAAAGTCGCGGAAGAAGTTTTCCAACCCCGGCGGCATGGGACAGTTAAACTCACCGCCACAGTCAGCCAAAGCGATTGCACGCTGGCTGATCGAAGAATACAACCATCCCGAAAAGCCGCTCGCTTCTGTGTCACTGCTGGTGTCTGAACCAAAAAAATCAGACTTCACGTTCAAAAATGGCAATAGAAAAACTACCGTAGCCATTACGCCGGCAAATTACACTGAGGTTGAGACTGCGATTCGCGACTGGCAAGCACTCGGTAATCAGAACGCTGATCACCTGTTGCTGTTCTTCTTCTGCGGACACGGAATGGCGCGAGCTCCATACCTTTCGTTGTTGCTGGAAGACTTTGGCGCTGTCGATAATGCGCCGCTCAACGGCGCCTTCGACTTCGGCCGTTTCCGAAAAAATATGGCTGAATGTCAGGCGCGCGAGCAGTGTTACTTTGTAGATGCCTGCCGGGTAAGTACAGAAATAATGATTACCAACGATGGCTACGCAGGTAATCCAATCATACAGAGCCAGGGAACAGTTAATGCTACCGGCCGGCTTGCTCATGCCCCGGTTTTTTACTCGACGTTGGCAGGGGCGGAGGCGTATGCCGAAACGTCCAAACCAAGCTTGTTCACCCAGGCTTTGTTGGAAGCACTTTCAGGGGCCGGAGCCGGAGACGAAGATGGTCCGTGGCGCGTGCGTACAACTGTGATGCACGACGTTATTGGGTTCCTGCTGAAGGACGAAAGCCAGCGACTGCAACTACCGCAACTACAGATTAATCCCGCCGACGACCTGGTCCCAATTAGTCTAAACGTGACCGGCAGTCCGAAAGTGCCGGTGGTAGTGACATGTCAACCCGATTCCGAAAATGAAAAGGCCACATTCAGATGCGAGGGACCGGGTTACAAGGAATCGCGACAGCCCGACAAAGAACCGTGGCGTTTGCGTCTTCCAATAGAGACCTATTCCTTTCACGCTGAGCTTAGCAAGAACAAAGTTGTCAAAGTTGAACGCGTCGTCAGGCCTGCCTTCCGCCGGATCAGTTTGGAGGTGAAGTGATGAGCACCCTGCGCGTACGTATTCATAAATACCTCGACGACCAAAAGAAGCCACCTCAGATCTACGCGAGCATTAGATCGATCACCAAATCAGGCTCAAGCAAGAAGACGAAACAAGCAATGCGAGAGGAACTGATACCCGTATCACATCAGCCGAAAGCAGGTAAGAAGATTGAAGTCCCGCCGGGTCATTACTATGTTGAGACGGTGCTGCCGTCAGGCGAGATTCTTTCTGAAGACGTGGTTGTGAAGACGGGACAAACTAAGGACGTTGTCCTAAAGCCTGACGAGGAATCGCCACATGAGTGGCTATCGTGGCAACAGATCAGCGGAAATGTGCAGGCGAAAGTAGTGCAACCTACTCCACCTCCGCCTAAACAGAGACGTGGGGGCGGAACTTTGGATGGGAAAAGCTTCGGATTCCAAGGGCCGAAGCGTTTTGCCAGGACTATCGGCGGGATTGCATCCACCATCTTCCCGCCACCACCACCACTCGAAGCGAATGTTAAGCGCCCCATCGAATGGTTGAGGCAGCCATATACGAGTTTGATGACTGGCGATAAAGTTTGGGAGTGGCTCTCGACATTGACCAGCGATTCGCCAGATGATCTGATTCGGAAACTAAACGACGGCAATATCACTTTGGACGTGGCGCCTGCGGTCCACGACAACCAGCATGGCGTTTTTCGCGTGAGTCTCAGCAAAACAAATGGTACGGGAGTCGTGGTCCTGCAAGGACATCCAGGAAAGGGGAATCGAACTTATCTGGTCGTTCGGCGACGAAGTTCGGTCGAACTGCTGCTGCTGCCTTTGCCCTGGATTGTTTTAGGTGACGGTCGTGAGGCGGATATTGAAGTTGCCGTCCAGCAGCCTGCCGATCCGATGGGCTTTTGCAGCTCCGCAATCGCTCGCGACGAGGATCTCGGAATGTTGCTTGGATTTTTATCGTCAGGTTCATTACCCACTGCTCGGCGGATCGCAGAAACTGCCACCGGAATGCTGTATGAGAAATTCCGAAATCCATTTGGTGCAGCTGCCGGCGCTTACGCCCTTGTTGCAACTGCCTCGGAAGCCATTGATAAAGACTGGCATGAGTGGGTATCGAATTTGAAGAAGAAGTTTCCCTACATTCCGGACGGCGCGATTCAATGGGGCCAATTAAAGATGCGTATGCGCCGCAGTGCTGACGAAATCACTGAAGCAATAAATGCATTCAAAGAGGGTTACAAGCGCGGCCTGCCGTTTTATTCGATGGGAGTTCGATGGTTGCTCGAAGGTCTTGAATGGGCCTCTGACAATGACCCGCAAGCCAAAGAAATGGCCAAACACGTTCGTCATGTTGCTTATCGGATCAATTATCAGCAGCCGTTCACGACAGTGCGTGTTGGAGGTAGCGACAATGTTCGAAATTGAGATGTTACCTGCACGAGAAGGCGACTGTTTGTGGATTCGATATGGCGATGCAAAGAAACCGAAACAGCTCCTGATCGACGGAGGCAGGAAAGCGACCGCAAAGGAACTTCTCACGCGTTTTAAAGCACTGCCGGCCGGTCAGAGAACCTTTGAACTCCTGATCGTGAGTCACATCGATCGCGATCACATCGAAGGCGTTCTTGAGTTATTGAAAGATAAGACAGTCAAATTCAAAGATATCTGGTTCAATGCTTACTTCCATCTCCTCAATGTCGAGAAATTCGGTGCCGCGCAGGGCGAAGCTTTATCCGACGCGTTGATCGATGGGAACTTACCCTGGAACGTGAAGTTCAAAGGCAAGGCAGTATGTTTGCCGGCGAAGGGTTTAAAGAGAATCCCGCTCGACGGCGGTATGTCACTAACGCTGCTCTCACCTGATCGCGATAAGCTTAAGAAGCTTGCACCGAAGTGGCTGAAGGAATGCGAGGATGCGGGATTGATCGCGTGCGTCAAACCAGTTCGCCGCGAGCTTCCAGGAATCGAGTCGTTTGGCGGGATCGATATTGAGACGCTTGCTAAAGGAGTATTTGAATCGGATGCCGCTGAACCAAACGGTAGCAGCATCGCCGTGTTGCTTGAATACAAAAAGAAGAAGGCGCTGCTCGCTGCTGACGCCCATCCCGATCGTTTAGTCGCGTCTATCAAGACGCTGAAGAAGAATGCGAAGCGGCTCAAGCTCGATGCCTTCAAGATTGCACATCACGGCAGCGAAGGTAATGTATCGAAAGAACTGCTCGAACTGGTTGACTGTCGCCGCTATCTAATCTCCACAAACGGTTCCTACTTCAAGCACCCCAAGGCCGCCGCAATGGCGCGCATAGTGAAGTTTGGGGGCGAGAATTCAACCCTTTACTTCAACTACAAAAATGATCTGACTAAGATCTGGAACTCAGACACATACAAGAACCGTTACAAGTACGCGGTAGTTTTCCCAGAGAAGAAGAAAAACGGTTCGTTGTTGGTCGCGTTGTAGACTGATTATGGATCTTGGAACGCTTTGCCTCAAGATCCAGAACCTGGGTTGGACACAGTCAGTACCACCTCGCGGTAGCGGGTGGGTGCATGCGCAGCGACCTTAGCAAATCGAGCGCATCGACTTTCGTACCCACCCGCTACCGCGGGTGGTACTGACCGTGTCCAACAGTGAATCCGGACTTTTGACGCAAAGCCGAATTCAAAGAACCTATCGTTCGACTATCGGAACCCAATCTGGCAAACTCACACAACCAATCATGTCAACGCAAATATCCGAAGCCTCCGCAATAGCTGTGCCCGCGAGCCGTCGAGTCGCGTTACGTTGCGCAGGGCTCGTCAAGAGATTCGCTGATGTAACTGCTGTCAATGGTCTCGATCTTGAGGTGTTCGTAGGTGAATGTTTTGGTCTTCTCGGTCCAAATGGCGCCGGGAAGACAACCACGGTCGAGATATTGGAAGGCCTGACGCCGTCTGATAAAGGCACGGTCGAGTTGTTGGGCCAGCATTGGAATAGCAGAAACGATCGTGCGTTGCGCGAACGGATCGGCGTGCAATTGCAGGAGACTCAATTACCGGAGAAAGTGACAGTCGTCGAAGCTGTCAGGCTCTTTCGCAGTTTTTATCAACGCGGTCACGGCGTCGATGAAGTAATTCATACGGTGGCGCTCGAAGAGAAACGAAACGCGCGAGTGGGTAAACTCTCCGGTGGTCAAAAACAGAGGCTTGCAGTCGCTTGTGCCCTGGTCAGCGATCCGGAACTGCTGTTTCTCGACGAGCCGACCACAGGACTCGATCCGCAGGCGCGTTTATCGCTTTGGGACATCGTCGACAAATTTCGCGCCGGTGGCGGCACGGTGCTTCTGACGACGCACTACATGGAAGAGGCGACACGTCTATGCGATCGGGTCGCGATCATGGACCACGGTAAAATGATCGCGCTCGGCACGCCGGCCGAGTTGATCGAATCACTCGGCGCCGATCAGATCATCGAATTCAGTGTTACCACTCCGCTTGCCGAGGATCCGTTAAGACAACTACCAGCAGTCAACCATCTTCACAAACGTGGTGAGGTGTATGCACTCACGGTTGCGGAAATCGGCGTGGCTCTGCCGTCTTTGCTTGCTGAAATCAAACGACAGCAGTCGGAACTCGTCACACTCACTACGCACCAGGCGACGCTCGAAGATGTCTTTGTAAGTTTGACCGGGAGAATGCTGCGCGATGGCTGAGGCAAACGAAACCCTTGTTCGCGTTCCCGAGACGAAAGCCGTGAAGTCGCAATCTCTTCATCCGCTTGTCGAGCTCACTTTCACCCGCGTACGTGAGTTCTTACGCGAAAAGGAGGCGGTGTTTTGGGTCTTCATTTTCCCGGTCTTGATGACGTTTGCACTCGGAATCGCTTTTCGCAACACGGCTCCTGACAAAACACCCGTCGCAATCGAGGCCGCTGTAACCGATTCGAAGGCAAGCGAGACTGCCGCTATCTTGTCTCGTTCTCCTGACATTACCGCGACTGTCTTAAGCCCCGACGAAGTCGCTCAGGCATTGCGAAGCGGAAAAGTATCGATCGTCGTCAAACCCAACAACGATTCGTTCGAATACCGTTTCGATCCAACCCGACCGGAGAGTCGCACTGCCAGACTCCTCGTCGATGACGTTTTACAGCGGGGCAAGGGACGAGCCGATGTGGTTAGCGTAGGCGAGCAGAAGATTACAGAACCAGGCGCCCGTTATGTTGATTTTCTTGTTCCAGGTTTGATTGGCATGAACCTGATGGGCAGCGGATTGTGGGGGCTTGGATTCACGATAGTAATCGCGCGCTCAAGAAAAATCCTGAAGCGTTTTGCCGCGACCCCGATGCGGCGTTCGCATTATCTGCTTTCATTCATGCTCTCGCGCCTGGTATTTCTGTTTCTTGAAGTCGCTGCCGTGGTCATCTTTGCTACGCTCGCTTTTGGTTTTACCGTGCGTGGATCGTGGTTGAGTGTTGCTTTGATTACTGTGCTTGGCGGTTTCACGTTTTCCGGAATCGGATTGCTGGTTGCTGCTCGACCGACGACGATCGAAGGAGTGTCGGGCTTGATGAACTTCATCATGCTTCCGATGTGGTTATTGTCAGGGACGTTCTTCTCGTCGGAACGGTTTCCGCAAGTTTTGCAACCGTTTATCCAGGCTCTGCCATTGACGGCGCTCAACAATATAATGCGCGCGTTGATGAATGAGGGCGCTCCGCTTTCGTCGAGCTGGGCATCCATTGCAATCCTGCTTGCGTGGTGTGTGGTAAGTTTTATCATCGCCTTGAAGATTTTTAAGTGGCAGTAACCAGCGCTTGAAGGGTTGATTACGGATTTCGCTTTCGATGAACAGAGAAATTGAGCCGCTCTGGCCTCCGCTTGTGGCAATGCTCGCGATCGGAGGTTTATATGCAGCCTTGCCCGCCAGTCTGCTGGCTGGCGCGCCACGTTGGCTGCCCCTGGCAATCGTGGTCGGGCTGCTGGTACCGATGGTGATTTCTCATTACGTCGGTAATCACGGGCTACATCAAACGCTGGGTTACGTTCTCAACAGCATTGTCACTGCGGCGCTGATTCTTTCGCTCGCGTTGCTGCTTTTCGAAGTCACGCAACACGAGGTGTCACCTCCGCAGTTGTTACGTTCGGCCGCTTCACTCTGGATATCAAACATTCTGATCTTCGCCTCGTGGTATTGGCGACTGGATGGCGGTGGACCACACGAACGTGCGCGAACGATGGAACACACTGATGGAGCCTTCCTTTTCCCGCAGATGACCATGCCTTCCGAAGCGAAAGCTGCTGCGGGTGAAGAGGAGTGGAAGCCAAACTTTGTCGATTATCTCTTCCTTGCCTTCAACACCAGCACCGCGTTTTCGCCAACGGACGTGCCGGTGTTGTCACGTTGGGCCAAGAGTATAATGATGGTTCAGGCTCTGATTTCACTGCTGGTGATCGCACTACTTGCCGGTCGGGCGGTGAATATTCTTTAGGCCACAAAGAAGCAGAAAACGCACAAACAAGATCATTCCATTTTGCCGCGTTACTCTTCTCTTGTGTGTCGTTTGTGACTTTTTGTGGCTAAGATATGTACATACTAGAGAACGCCGGCTCACTCAATATCTTCGTTGTTCTGAGTATTGGGTTGGTCTTTGGATTAAAACACGCTACCGAAGTCGATCACGTCGTTGCGATCTCGACGATTGTGAGCCGGCATCAGAATGTTTTTCGTTCCGCGATTGTGGGCGCGCTCTGGGGTATCGGACACACTGTGTCGCTGCTGGTTATCGGGACGATCGTGTTGTCTTTACGTATCGCGATTCCTGAATTCGTGAGCAATTGGCTGGAGTTTGCGGTCGCCCTCATGATTATTGGATTGGGCGTCAGCGCTCTTTGGCGTGCGTCGCGTAAGAGCAATGAAGTTCACATTCACCAGCATAATCACGACGGTGTCTCGCATACGCACGTTCACTTTCACGAAAACGAAAACAAGCACCAGCCGAAAACACGTGCTGCTCACTCCCATGTGGTTTCGCGTTTGGGATGGAAGCCGGTGCTGATTGGAATGGTCCACGGGCTGGCGGGCTCGGGAGCATTGACGCTGCTGGTATTGACGCAGATCGGTTCGTCTCTGCTTGGGTTCCTTTATGTATTGACGTTTGGTTTAGGATCGATCGCAGGAATGCTCCTGATGTCAGGGCTGATCGGTCTGCCCTTCGCGTTCACCTCACGAAAGCTCTCGAATCTCCATCACAGCCTCCAAACACTCGCAGCCGTCTTTAGCATCTGCTTTGGTATCTGGTACGCGTATAAAGCAGGTGCAGGGGCCAGTTTGTTTTAAGTAAAGCTTGAAAACAAACTGTGAATTCTGTCTCAATGGTCTATGTCAACCAGGCAACACAGACTAGTACTCATACCCGTTATTCTCGCAATTCTCATTTCAGTTTGGTTTTTGCTCGCGCGAAATTGCCCCAGTGGCGGAATTGCTTTCACGAGTCGGGCCCGTCATCTTCACCGGTTAAAGAATCGAACCGCGCTTCCGCAAGCTGCCGATTTCGATTCAACAGTGACGCTCGACGCGCTACTTCAGGCAGGTGACGATAGCAATCGCTGGTCCAACGACCGCGCCGCCAGGATTCAGGGCGAGGTAATCGACGTTGCCTATGCGCGGCCGGAAGCGACAAACTGCTACAGTCCTTGTCGTCGCGACATCCATATTCTGATTGCAAAGCGGAAAGGCGCTCTCAAAACCGAACACGTCGTGTTGGAAGTCACACCAAATTTAAGTGACTGGGCCAACGCGCAGGGAATTGACTGGTCTGAACAGACGCTGCAACAGCAGTTGGTAGGTCATTGGTGTGAATTCGAAGGCTGGCTGTATTTCGATGTCGGTCACGCGAAAGAAGCCGAAAACACAGCACCCACAAGACCCGGAAACTGGCGCGCAACCGCATGGGAGATTCATCCCATCACGACGATTAGAGTAATCAGATAAACTCGGAATCGCGTTGAAGTCGAGAGTTTCGGCATGAAGTTGAGGTGCGTACAGATTGGGTTCGCGCACCTTAAAGCCACTGCGGTTCATCTGGGCCATCGCCGGTGGACACAGTGAAGTGAAGAGGACTAATTGAAGAAAGAAAATCTTAATCATTTTCAATTCTCTTGAGAAGACTGTGTCCAACCGTGAATCCGGACTTTGAGGCAAAGCCTCGTAATTCGATTGGCTACAACGTGTCTCTGAACGCGGCATTCAATACCGCCTCGCGACGAGGAAAGTGAAGCAACAGTCCGCAAGCTGCGATAATTAAGGGCGCGTAGTAGTAACGATTACCGGTTATAAAGTAATCGAGGAGACCGAAGAGCGCCCCAACCTCAGTGATCGTCCAGGCGACAACATAGGCTTGCTGAACCATCGGTATTTGTTGCTGTTCGATCGCCTGATTTAGCAATTTGCTTTTGATTGGAAAGGAAACAACGGCGGCTACCATAGCGCCGACGAGCAGTGCCAGCGATACCGTTGGATTCTGGCCCAGCTCTTCCGGTCGTTCTCTGACAATCGTAAACACGAAGTAAGCGCCGATACTTAACAACATCGCAATCCAGATCGTTCGCATGGTTCGGACTCTTAGTTCGATACTTGTTTGCGGATCTGTTGATTGTCTGTTCATAGTTGACTCCGATTAGACGCTAATCTCAGTCTTCGTCAATGTGCATATCGTGCGGCTTCTTTGTAAAGCCGGAAACGTCCCAACGGCTCTCGATGTTTTTGAAAAGTCGTAAGCTGTTGAAGAAAGCACTTGGGCCACCACCACCAGCAAGCTTCGAACCTTCCTGACCGGCGATCTTTGAGCCTTCCTGACCAGCGATCTTTGAGCCTTCCTGACCAGCGATCTTTGAGCCTTCCTGACCAGCGATCTTTGAGCCTTCCTGACCGGCGATCTTGGAACCTTCCTGGCCCGCGATC